>Ga0209495_1000260_pt1 | contig 42726 bp, 46 predicted proteins | sample EN1Hudsemesocosm_FD_184629 | JGI IMG/M metagenome (GOLD analysis project Ga0209495, IMG submission 184629) | Methane-oxidizing microbial communities from mesocosms in the Hudson Canyon - EN1E Hudson Canyon (SPAdes) (version 2) | ecosystem: Environmental > Aquatic > Marine > Cold seeps | place...
TTTGCTGTCATTTCCATCTCTATTCCCCTGCTTTTTTATTGTAAAAAGTTAAAATTTCTTCATCAGTTAAGGTGTAAATTTTGTGTGCATCAGCAGCCAAAAGCTTGCCAAAAGCTGCAGCAGATACCGGCTTATAGCTGCCCCTGTCATAAGCTTTTAAAATTGCCTGCTCCCATGTAACAGAACCTTGCCAAAAAGGCGCATCTCTGACTTGATAAGAGGAGACTTCGACCTCGCCTATAATGCCTCGCGTCTTATCATTAAAATGCACAATTTCCAACCGTAAAAAGTCATCATCCTCATATACTCCGGAGGGTATTATCCCCATCCATACGGCCTCTATAATCTGCCCCTCGCTGCTGTATTCTCGGCCTGTGTTCCACTTGATACGCTCTTTTTCTTTCATTGTTATTCCCCTATTAAAGTATGATAGTAGGCTGCTGCCTGCCCTCTGCTGCAGCCCTTCCCCATTAACTTAAACTTATCTTTATAACTTTCCGCTCACCTGTTAACTTGATAACATCCGGCTCATAGTTATCTAAAAAAATACGCCAATGGGCCAGTAATCGCTCGGTGTTGGTGCTGTTAGCGTGTAAGCTAAAGACTTCGGCCCCATCCCCATAAAATACGAACTCCTGCACGGTAGGATTCCGGCTGCTATAGGCATCTTCGCGCACCTCTAGCTTACAAGTCATCGGCCCAACTTCAAGAATCGGCTCGGCTATTTCCTCGTAAATCTCAGGTTCCGGTGCTGCCTCAGTTCTGCGGTAACTAATCATTATTTTTTTATAGCCTTGATCCTTCCATTGATCACGCTCTGCTTCTAATTCGTATAGGCATTGCTCCCTGTCATAGCTGCCATAAAGCAATTCAATTTCACCATCAATAATGGCGTTGATTTCGTAGTATTTAAACGGTTTTTCTGTTGTTAATTTGCTCATCTCTATAACTCCTGATTATGTTTAGGCCACCATAGGGCCGGACTAGGAAAAACTTGTGTAGCGATCCAATTGGCAGCCCATAAAAGGACTGCCATAAACGCTAGAAAAATGCAGACAATTAATATTAATGTACTCATAGCGAACCGGCCCCGCCACCGGCTGCGTGTATCAACTGCATTAAAAATATTAAGCTGCTTTTAAGTAGAGGCTGATCGAATAAAGCTACCCAAAGAACCGCGCAATTAAGCGATATAAATACCATCCAAAATATTATTATTCCTGCTTTCATATGCTGCCCCTATCCGATGAAAAGTAAACCGCTGACCAATGCCATGCATAATATAAAACCGGCTGCTGCTGCTGCTGTCTCGGCCCACGTTTCGCTGTCTTGCTGCTGCTCTTGGCTGCCTTGTAATTCTAGGTAGTCGCGCATCATTGCCGGTGCTGCTGTTTTGTGTGTGTACATGGTTATTTTCCTTTGAGTTATGGCAGCAGGCCCGATGCCTGCCACGTTTAATAATTGAGTGATGTTTAAATTATGCTACTGCAATGCTGTTGGCCTTCTTTGCTCCCGATCCGTGCGGATAGAATCCGATGGCGTAATCTCTGCTGCTGTTGGCACATAATAAGCAGCTGCTGCAGGTTGTCTTTTTAGATGTCTGAGCCGGACACATAACAACCTTGTTACCTGCCTCTGTCCGTGTCACTTTCTTTGCATCTGCAGGCATAAGGACAGCGACCGGTGCAGTATCAAGGGCCATAAATTCGTCAACTTGGTTAATGCTATTAGCTGAGATATTGACAGCAAAACCACCTTTATTAGCTGCAGCAATTGCAACCCTGTTGGCTGCTGCTGTTTCCTCTGAAATATAGATATCCTGCTTTTGTCCGGGCATTTTGTGCCATCCGGCTGTCACAGGGTAATGAGTGTAAGTAAACGATGTTAGGCGTTTGGTGGCCCTTGTTAGCTGCTGCAATGCCTTATGATTAACTCTATTTTTACGGCCTGCTAAATCACCGGCCTGATCATGTCTAAATGCTGACCGTGAAGGCAGGTCCTTAACTTGCTGCAAAAAATCAGGCCATGCAACGCCACGCTCACCGCTGCTTACTTTCGCCCAATGCATAGACAGGTGGTAGTTGTCTGCATAGCAGCCATTGCCCTTTAATGGGCAGGTATCCGGACAGGTTTTAGCGTTTGAAGTGGTAACAGCCATGTTGCCGGTTTTAGCGTTTTTACTGTTAACTGTTAGGTGGAAATTGCCCTCTACCTCATCACTTGCTGCATCCTGCTTAATTACTGCATCCTGCTTAATTACTGCATCCTGCTTAATTACAGGCGTGACTTTAACCGGCCCTGTCTCTGCATAGACTGACCGGTCAGCGTTAAGAAAAACCCGACTAGCTGCTGATATAGGCTGCTCATTCTTTGCAGTTATAAAGCTGCTGAACTTGTAAGGATTATAAGCGACACGCTGTCCACCAGTAAGGACAACCTGTCCACCGGTGCCAACTGGTAGCAGGCTATAGACACGGCCCACAATACCGGCATGAACATTTTTCTTTTGTTCCTTGATAACACGCTGACGGCCTGCCTCGCTGACCTTAAACGTGCAGCCGTCAAGGATGGCAGCAGATGCATGATATACGACACGGCCCTTGTTAGGCCCCTCTAATGCTTTCAAAGAAAAGCAGCCCTTATGCAGGTTGAAGTATGCGAAAACTTTCAAATTTCTGATATCTGCTGCAGCTTGTAAATGTCTCATAGGTAAACCCCGTTTCGTTTGTTTGTCGTGATGTGAGATGCCATCGTAACGAAAAAAAGCATTAATTCAAAATCTTTTTTACAATGTGATTATTTTATCCGTCTTGTTAACATTATATGTACAGCAGAAAAATAAATTCATTGGGGCCGGTCAATGCTGCAGAAAATGGCAGGCAGTAAGCAGTAAGCAGCAGCTGCAAAACTGCAGGCCATGACAGATTGACAGCGGCCCCGAAAGCAGCGAGCAGCAGCAGCGGCCCAGTCAATGTAAACAAGCGGCCCCGATCAGCAGCAGCGGCGATGACGTAGGATACCTAATCCAACATGATCGACCGTATTTACTGGCCTGCAGCAGCTTTTGGCCCCGCGTTTGATTCTGAATTGATGCAGCCGGTGATCATTCAGTAACTGTTGATAAACACACGGCAGCGCGAGAACCTGGCATAGGGGGAAATCCAGACGCGGCCTAAATCAAATACCCCCTCAGATTTTCCTGTAGAAAACAGTCCGTCTGAAGAGGTGATCCGATGCAACTAAAAGTTAACTCACTATCGCATTATATCCATTCAAAATTCCTTGTCGGGTAAGTTCCAGAGAGTAAGGTTATGATGTGCTTACTCTCCCTGCACGAATGGACTGATAACGCCTGCCTACTGTCTCACTAGGAGTTAATACTTATACTTTATATATAGAGGACTGCTGCAGCTAGCTGCTATAGGTACAGTTATAGCTAGCTATATTAGCTATAGTAACTTACCTTACAGTCTCCCCTTACAGGAGGCCGTTAGCTTTGGGCCACCTTTCTTACCGCTGATGTTGAATCCTCGTCATGTCAACTAGAGGAAACTCCCGATGACAATGAGGACAGGTAACCAACTGTTTACTATAGAATCGAACAAAGCTGCCCTTCCTTCCTTCACCGCAAGGACACTCAAAGTCATATATCTCCGTATCAGTTGCTGCTTCACCCATAAGTCTCTACGAAGTCAAGCAGCTGCCCCTTGTTAAGCGCACCCACCTTAGTACCGGATATCTCACCGTCCTTATATATAATAAGTGTAGGAACTCCTCGCACCCTTAAACTGGTAGCTACCTCTGGAGCATGATCAATGTTTAACTTCAGCACCTTAATGCCCTCTTCCTTCTCCACCTCATCCAAGAGAGGAGAAAGCTGCTTACAAGGGGCGCACCAAGGTGCATAGAAGTCAACTAAGACTGTCTCCCCACTTAACACTACTTCATCTTGAAATTCTTTCGTTGTCATAAATCTCTGATCACTCATATTCATCTCCATGTTATATTCTGTAGCCCACACCTGTATTCCGTGAACTGCTTCCTGCGTTATTCATAAATTTCTCTAAGGCTGCATCTAACTGCTCTTCCTTATAGTCTGCTGCTATCTTTCTGCTATCTGCATCCATGACCTCAACCCAGTAAGCAACTGCCATTGCAACTGCCTCCAATCTATCGTCATGCGCTAATGCGCCACGCTCACTTGTAATCCGTGTCATCTGGTAGAAGAGAGAGTACTTCATGCTCTTTGCATCTTTAGCAATCTCATAGTCATCTGTAATAACCTGTGTATCTACGACAAGCTTGTGCTGCATCATTACCGGCTCAAGCGTATCAATTACCCTCTTCTCTTTCTGCGTATTGTGACGCACACCTACACCCTTAGTCTGGGCATTGAGTGGTACTGGATAGATACGAGTGAGATAAGGAGATAGCAGCTTGTCAAACATACCGTCACCAAAGTTACGCTCAGTAATTACCTCTGTAACTTGATGCCTCTTGGCTGCTAAAGCTAACGTGTTCAGCGTCTTCTCATCATAACCACCAACAAGACCTCCTGCTTCTACTAGATATAAGAAGCCATTTAGATACTTGATTACCGCGTAAGCAGTTTCATCCTTACCCATACCAGAGGGGTCAATAGCGAGTACGCCACCACTTGGTTTAGCTTGTGTATCCGCAGTCCAGAAAGGTCTGTAGTATTTATCCCCATCTAAACCAATTACCGGAACATCTTGAACCACTAGATCACTCTTAGTTCCCCAAGATAAGTCTGCAGGCAGCTGATTGCTTGTAGCACAGTCCATCACCATCAAGTCCTTCAACTTGAGAGGATACTTGTCTGCATCAGAGAGCGAGGTATCTAACATAAACTGCAAGGCGAAGCCTGCTTTACCGTAGGTAATCTCCCTGCGTGTTAAGTCCTCATCTGTAAATCGTGTTGGTTCTGTAGAAGTACCTACAATGGCTTCATTTTTAGCGACTAGCTTACTGATGTAAGGGGCAATTGTTCCGTTATATTTCCGCTCCCCTTCTGCAGGAAGGTATCGGGCCGTCCATACTCTGGCAGTATATCCTCGTTCCTGCATCTTATTGTAAAGCGACATCTCAACTTGAGGTGTGCCTAGAAATATTATCCTTGCATCTGTATCTGGTTTCAAAATAGCTTCAAACTCCTTAACCAATTCAAACAATCGATCCCTCATTGTCTGCGTTAAACTGGTATTAGGTGTTTCCACATCATCTGCAATGATTATGTCTGCACGACTACCAGTTAATTGTCCTGTTATACCCACACTCTTAACAGATGGACTGTGATCTGTTCTCGCAGGAGCAACATCAAAGCTGATCTTACTGTCTCGCTGCTTCCTTGTAGGTATGAGGTGTTGTAATATTGGAACTTCATCAATTAATCGTCTAGTAAAGGTGGAGAAGGCATCTGCCCTCTCCTTACTTGCTGAGACAATCATGATTTTCTTCTGCGGATTGTTTAAGAGTACCCACAAAGCAAAAGCTGATGTAATCCAAGACTTCCCGATGCCCCGAAAAGCCTCAATAACAATCCTGTTATCACCGTTTTGTAGGTAGGATGCTATGTCGTACTGTATCGGGGTTGGGTCAGGTAAATTTAAATGTTTCCAGATGATGAAAACAAAGACTCGGAAGTCCTTTTTAACATCATCTAGAAACTCAGCGTCACGACTGCTCAATGCTTGGCCCAATGATTGTCTTCAGACTCAAAGACAGGGAGCGTATCGTGTAAATCAGCTAATCCCTCGTTCTTTTCTATATCTATGGCAATGTCATTATCCTTCAAGAGTTGTCGTGCCACATTTAACTCACTTGCAGTTGCTTCTCCGCTTTTAATCCGGGCTAACAGTTGTATTACTGTCTCCGCTTGTAAGTTCAGCATCAAGCTTTTTAAGTTGTCCATTTCTCGCTTTACCTTTTAATTCTGTATCGTCAGGGCCACGCACAATCTCTTCACCTGTTCCTCTAAACTCTCGCCAGACTTTCACTCCATGTACCGTATAACCTACTAAGGCATCTCCTGTGAATGGGTAGTCTTGTTCTTCGCTTTTGATTTTGTTTTCAAAGAGTGTGGTGATCAATTTTTCTTTTTCCGTAATAGCCATTATTTATTTCTACTTCTGTTGGCAGCCTTGCTCTGTACCCGAAGGTTGGAGGCTGAATTATTGAGTGGGTTGCGGTCTTTATGGTCAACATCTTTACCGTCACCTTTTGAGACTGCTCCTGTTTTGATTTTCAAGCGTCTAGCTGCATTCCTACTTGCTCTCTTCTTTATTTGTTCGGGAGAACTGTGGTAGTTTTTATACTCAGCCTTATAGTCTCTACTCACTCTTGCTATCGCCAACTAACATCCCAATAACGCCACTACCTGCGATAGTAGCTGCAATGATCTGGTCAGAAAGTTGAGGTTCAATTGAGAGGCCACAAGCACCCAAGAAGAGTATAAAACCACGAATCGTGGAGGCCTCGGATAGTCGGTTGATAACGTATTCAAATATTTTCATGATTCCTCTTATTTAGTTAAGATTAAGGTGAGGGCTTCTCCTACACCTAATTGTTGTACTAGTAAAATTGCCACAGCACCGAAAGTTGTGAATTTGATCTGCTGCAAGCAGCTATTGATTTCTTGAAGTGATTTCGCAAGTTCGATAGAAGTTACTTGTACTGCTTTAAGCGCAGTCTCTATTTCATGAGACTTCCATTCAAGCTTGGTTAGCCGTTCTTCTAAGTAACACTTAGCTTTCTCTGCCATTGCCCCCTCTCTTGTTAAACTTACATTTTATGTAACCATGTAGGCGCACCAAATCTATCTCTAAAATAAGGCTTGTCATTGGTCTTCTCCCAGTTGCACCACTTCTCGTACTCTTCTGGGTACTCTTTTTTGAGAACGGTTATCTCATTGTTTAGAACCTTCGCTCCCATGCCTGCCCATGCAGTACAAGGAAAGCAACTGTTCTTAGTAAAGCCTTTGTGGTAGTTGGGGTTAACTTCTAAATCTGCTTCAATTATGGCGTTACGCACTTGATGGGCGCACATCTCTATTAGCGGTACATAGGTATCAATCTGAGACAAGGCTAAAGGTATATTGATTAGCTTGTCTTCCATGTACGTCTTTTGAGTAGGGCTAGTAGCAAAGTCTGTTGACAGTTGCCCATGTGTAATAATCACCCTAGTACCCTTCTCCCTCACAAGGTTCTGTAGGTAAGGCTTGAGAACCTGATTGAACCCTTTAACCTTGAAACAGCAATGATGGGGTTGGGGTGACTTTTCGGGGAACTGGTCTTCCCTATAGGCTAGGTAAGTCTCTACATCGGATGCCCCATCTAATACCGTTAGCGGTCTATCGAATAGTTTCTCAAGATACATCTGGTAATCAGGGGGCATATCGTTTGCATTGGGAGTCTTCACATACAAGATTTCATAGTCCTCAAAGAGGTCTTTAGAGAGGTAGCCTGCCAAGAGAGAATCCTTACCCCCTGACATTGTTAGTACACCGTAACTTTCCTTGAACCGTTGGGCTAACTCTGCATCCATTACAGACCTATTCCACTAGCAAATTTAACATCGCTGCTCTCTACCTTTAGGCGAGGGCCTTCAATAGCGAGATGAGCATTGAAGAACTCTTCATCAGAGATAGCAGGGTTCAAGAAGTCTACCTTTGCTTGTAGCGGTGGTAACGCCCCTAATTTCACTCTAGCGTATGCTCTACGTTGCTTAACGATGTCTGGGATGGGTACGCCAGTTTCAATCTCTCTAACCGCATACCAATCGCTCATTTTGACTGCTGCAAAGTAGATGTCGTAATCTCGCAGTTCAGCAGTTCCAATTTTCTCGAACTCTGAAGCGTAGAAAGGGCTTAGTGTTAGTAGATATGCAGCGACTAAAGCCCTTTCTTCGGCACTCATTTCAAGACCATTGAGAATGTAAACACCCACTTCTGGCTCATAGCGTAAATTCTCTATAGGTGCTACACCTACAATATCTGGTTGGGTGAAGAACTCTACTTCATAGCCATCTTTTATAAGAGTTCCATAACCATCTTTAATCTCACTCGTCCAAGTGTAGGCAGTCGTTGTTACTTTAATTTCATCTTCCATTACTTCTCCAATTTATAGGCATCTAAACTGCCACATTTTTCTTTGTTTATATCTGTTTGGGGTGTAGCATCCTTCTTATAGAGGGATTCTAAGGGTATATACTGCACATGATTCTTGGCAGGCAAAGTGGAATAAGCTTGACTTGAAGAACCTAAGAACATTGAATATAAGTCCTCATTCAAATCTCTCAGCTTGTCGTAAACCGCATATTTGAGTTCACAATCCAAGGCTTTACCGTTAACTCTCTCCACGCTACAGCCACTCCTACAGAAGATGTTGTAATTACAAGTGTTACAGTCTTCATGGATGAAAGCATCTGTATATAGACTCTCTCGTTTCGTTTGTAGTTGCCAGAAGAACTCCTTACGCCAGTTGCCAAAGTTATTCTCTCTATTGAATACCTTATTGCAAGAGTAAGAACCACCATGAACATCAAACTCATACCACATACAACTGTTACCGCTTTTATCGCAGAGGTTCTTTTGGAATGCCTGATGGTCTGTTATGGAATACTTGATTAGGTGTTTAGCCCACTCAATAGAGTCCTCTTTAGTGAGTTCGTAACCTTCGCCATGTGCAGGCTTTTGAGCCACTTTATAACATCCAAGTGCTTTCATTTCCTCTGACCACTCAAACCACTCTTTCGCATACTGAACTGTATGGTTAGAAATCACAGAGAGAGTCTTAACTACAAACCCTGCTTCATGAGCGTTGGTTATCGCTCTCATCACTCTCTTATAAGAATTAGGTCTGTACTTGTTGTGTACGACTTCTGGGCCATCTATACTGACCCCTATTCTGAACTTATCTTGAAGTCCATCCAACTCTTTAAGGTAGCGTTTACTAGCTAGGTTCAAGCCGTTAGTTTGCATCTGTAGAGGGGTCTGGGTGTACTCATAGAACAACTCCACAACCTCCTTTAATGCCTTCGCAGATAAGACGGTAGGTTCTGCCCCATGTAATGTGACTTGTCCATACGCCACACCTTCATCCTTACCTTTCTGAATGAGGTCTTTAGCTGCTGAGATAGCCACCGCATCATACTGCGCTGTGTTGGCTTTATTGTACTCTGGCACATAGCAGTATTTGCACCGCATATTGCAGACTTCAGAGAGTGCATAGTAGAAATTTATCTTCTTGTGGAACTTCAATCCTACACCGGGCTTTTGCTCTGCATCTGCTCGTAGGTCTTCCTTATGCTCTACCCAATCCTGTGGCACTTTACTTCCCATAAGTACCCCTCCAATTTAATACGTTGTTGTAGTATTTCTTAGCCCTCTCGCTCCTGATGGGATACCAAGAACCCATAGCAATACCGTTAATGTAAAACGTACCCTCCTCGGCTATGGGTACATACACTTTCAAAGGCGCGTCTACCCTAAAGAACTCCAATGTCTGTAGACTTACCATATCGGCATATCCACACAACCCATAACCAATAGTGGCTATAGGCATCGGGTTGGCATCTGTTCTATCGGCTACTCTAGCCATGAAAGCCTCGTCACCATCAAAATGCACCAGAGGGGTGAGCAGAGTCAAGGGAACTTCACCGTTGATAACAGCAAATTCCCTCACCTCTGTAATCTCTATGTCCTCTACTACAACCTTACCCTCTACTCCTTGAACTTCATCCCCTACCTTTAACTCTTCTATAGGTTTATGACTGCCGTCCATCATGGCAATAAATGTTCCTTCAATCATTAAATCTCCTGTGTGCTAACAACAACTACAACTACTACAACTACTACAACTTTCATTCTTCGTATCTGAGCGTGAAACGTAACCACTCCAATTGGATGCTAAATATCCATTCTGAGCAGGGAACATTGCCCTAAGTGTTGTAGAAGTATTACCATAGTCACAAAAATCCCTCGTAGTTACATGAAGTGAACTATGAGAGTTAGTCTCGTCACGGCTCGCTGAATTTCCTGTGTTATATTGGAGTCCACCCCAACCATGCTTATGTCCTCTGTCGATAGCATACTGCCACCGTACTTGGTTACTTCCTCTGTTGTTTATGGTAAATGTAGCAGTAGAACCACCCCCTGTAGAGATTGAGGGGGTGGGTAACTTAGGAACATCTGCTGTCCTCCAAGAACCACTAACCTTTGCGTAGACATTAGGCACACTTCGCCAAGAACCAGAAACCTTAGTCCATTGAGAAGATACAGTCCTCCAAGAACCCGATACTTTTACATATAAAGTCATCTAGTCCTCCTAAGAATATTTGTACCAGACATCTCCATTTGAACCACCCTGTGGGCCTCCAGTTGAGAAGTGTCTGCCTGTTGTTCCTGACGCGCCAGTAGCACCTGTTGCTCCTGTTGCTCCTGTATTTCCTTTAGCACCGGTAGCACCTGTTGCGCCATTAGTACCATTAGTACCTGCAGCACCAGTATTTCCTTTAGCACCAGTTGATCCTTGAAGACCTGTTAACCCTTTAGGGCCTGTAGTACCGTCAGAACCTTTAGGCCCTTGTGGGCCAGTTCCACCTTGTGGGCCAGTTCCACCTTGAATACCTTGTGATCCGGTATTCCCTTTAGGCCCAGTTGCGCCCTGTGGCCCAGTAGAACCAGTTGCTCCTTTAGCACCATCAGTTCCTGCAGAACCAGTTGAACCGGTAGCACCTGTCGGCCCTGTAGTTCCTTTTAAACCTTGTGGGCCAGTAGAACCTGTACTTCCTTTGACCCCTTGTGGGCCTACGTTACCTTGTGGGCCTTGATTACCTTGTGGGCCAGTAGAACCAGTAGAACCTATAGCACCTGTTGGCCCTACATTTCCAGTAGGCCCTTGAGGCCCTGTATTACCAGTAGTTCCTTTAGCACCAGTTGCACCAGTTGCCCCTTGAGGCCCTGTATTTCCAGTAGGCCCTTGAGGCCCTGTAAAACCTGTAGTTCCTTTAGCACCAGTTGGCCCAGTAGCACCAGTAGCACCTGCTGTACCTTGAGGGCCAGTAGGGCCAGTTTGTGCTACACCATCTACACCTTTCTCAGCAATAAGTTGCCATGCTGCTGTCTGAACATTAGGTGCTTGATTGATGTTATCTGCTAATGCTGTGTAACTAGAACCTGCAAAGTTAACAGCATCCATTGCTTTGTAATTAGTAGTGCTATCCCATGCCCCTTTCCAAGCAAGTCGTACTCTTCCTATATTAATTGTTGCCATTAAACTGTCACCTCTAAGTCACCGTTGCTGTTAATTTTAAAATCGTTAGATGAAGCATTACCGTAGTGTTCTATAACTAGTTCACCTGCATCATTCACTTCAAATCTACCGAAAGCTAAAGCCATAGGAGTTGCTCCCATATTACCTGTAGGCCCTTTCAGACCAACTGGGCCTGCTGTACCTTGGTTACCTAAATCCCCCTTATCTCCCTTAGTACCTTGGATACCTTGAGGGCCTAGAGGGCCAGTATTACCTGTTAAACCTTGTGGGCCTTGAACCCCAGTAGAACCAGTAGCACCTTTAACACCTTGAGGGCCTATAGGGCCGGTAGAACCAGTAAGCCCTACAGGGCCTTGAACCCCAGTAGAACCAGTTGCACCTTTAACACCTGTCACACCAATAGCACCAGTTGCACCGGTAGAACCTGTATTTCCTATAGCACCGATTGGGCCTTGAGTACCTACTGGCCCTTGAAGTCCAGTTGGGCCTCTGCTGCCAGTATCCCCTTTATTACCTTGTTCTCCTTTCGGGCCGGTAGAACCTGTTGGGCCTACTGCTCCTAGCAAGCCTTGAATACCTCTTGGGCCTACTGCTCCAGTTGGGCCTAGTGGGCCATCGTTACCAGTTTGGCCTCTAACGCCATCATCACCTTGAATACCTTGTGGGCCTCTTGGGCCTGCTAATCCAGTTGGGCCTACTGGCCCTAATGCACCTGTCGCACCTGTCGCACCAGAAGGGCCTGTACCTACCCAGATTTCTAACAAGCCTTGGGCAGCATCGTAAGTACCTTTAGGACTATAACTACCTGTAGGTAACGCATGAACTTGTGTCGATAAGTCGTACAACTGATTCCTGACTGCTGTAGCCTCATCCTTCATCTTCTCAGCGTTTTCATCATGGTGATGTGCATGATCGGCCCAAGATTTGGTTTCCTGTAAATGCGTACCTAACTGCCCTACATTGACAGCATCTTTAGGAGAAACACCGTCTGCAAGATTTTTAATTACACGATTCTGTGCATCCATCTTCCCATCTGGGTCTGTCTTTAAAGATGTACCCAAGACATCCAAAACTTCTTGCATGATGTAAAAAGATTGTAGAAAGGATGTATCTAAATCATCCTCACTAAATATTGCCCCATCTACAAAGTCTATTAACTTAGTATCCTTCTCAGTTGCCCTTTCTACATAAACTACCGCACCACTCGCAGGAGCAGAGGATAGCGTTACAGCACTTGAGTTCGCCCAAGTATATGAGGTTACTACCCCATTAACTGTGACTCCGATATCCTCATTCCTGAGATAAGGAAACGGTATTTGGAAGGTGGTCTTAGCCCCATCCCCTTGATATTCTTTTTTAGAATATGCCATGTAATAATTTCCTTTTAGTGTTGATCTGGGAGGTCTTCAATAAACATCATTTCCCAGAAAGATTTCATAAATAAGTTATTTGCAAATGGTAGGACACCTAATGCATTCCTAGCATCGCCTTTGGTGTAGTCAATTTCCTCATTAAATAGTGCAGCGGATGATCCGTAGATTTTCACCAAATCATTGAGAAGATCGAATGTGGGAGTACCGTCAGGAGAAAAGAAAGCTGTTCCTTGTCCTGATGTTCTGTGGAAGATAGGGTCTTCTAAGAAAGGAGAAGCTATCTGTTCGATTATGGCCGGAACAAAAGAAGCAAATGCTGACCGTGAAATAGAGTTAGCCACTCTTGATTTCACAGTTAATCGCTCTTCTAAGATTTCGTCTTGATCATCTCTTCCCATCGTAGTTAAGCGTTGCTGTACTTCGTATACCAACCATGCTGTCAGCATAGAAAAGGCCACTTCCCCTGCAAAGGCTTGATCGTGATACTTCGCGCCTTTTACTAGATGCCGTGACCATGCTTGAGTGGTAAAGCCTCTAAACTGCATAAGCAATTTACCTGTAATGGTATCGTCCATTCCTTTTATGGATGAACCCATATCATTATCTTGGATAATGCCATCACCCCATCTACGCATAGACATCACGAAAGTCTCACGAATCTCTTCATCCCACTCTTCCAAGTTAAGGTTTTTAAGTTTCGTACTACCTTCTTTCAGCTTTGAGTGCTGCTTAATCTGCCCTCTAATCTGCTCCTGCATAGCATCACTAATACCAAGATCATGCAGTCTATCTTCGCTTGTCAGGTGCTTCGCTTTATGCCCGATCTCTTCAAAATCAATAGAGTTGACCCACTTCTGCGCCATACCCTTCATCGTCATATTCTTAATAACTTGGTTGATTCCATAGAAGCCTGATGAATGGCCTACAGCATAATTAAGCTTATCTAGTTTCTGCTCACTTGCATTAGCTAAGTTCTTCATCCTGCTACCACCGCTTCGCATAGCAGAACCTACCTCTTCAATCTGATCGGTAGGTGGACTCATTAAGGACATTGAACTATAACCCCCTAACCAATCATCCAACTCTTCAGATAACTCATCGACAAACTTACCGTCATCCATTCTCTTGAATATCTTACCCATCTCTGGCATATGCTGTAGCATCACGCGCATACCTAACTGACCTACGGCAACACCTACCTCTGGTATCTGAGCCAAACCTACTTGGTTCATTAACCGTGCAAAGTTGAGTTTCCGGAAGAGTCTTGCTCCCCTAGAATAAGTTGAGTTGGTATCCTCTAAAGGTCTACCAATCAGGTGATCATACCCATCTCTAAGATTCTCAATGACATGAATATTCTTGAAACTATCTAATGATTCACCTTTCTTTTCCATCTGGTCTTTAATGCGCGCGAGAATAATATTCATATCAGACTCATCTCTGATACCTTGTCGCGCCAGAGCAATATGCCCTGTCATAGCATTAGCGTAGTTATGGAATAAGCCTTCTGAGTTGTTATCAAAGAACTCACTTACATCCATTGTCTCGTCCATTTCAATACGCCTTTGCAGCCTATTAACACCGCTATCTTCACTTTTCGTACCGTGTTTAAGTGTCTCAACGAACTCATCAATATCAGAAGTAGGAACTTGAAAGTCTCTAAGGTGAGATTTCAATCTATCGATATCGGTTGTGCTAATAACCTTATGGATATCAACGCCACCACCTTTAGCGAGGCGTACTACTTTTACGATGCCTGCTGCTAGTCTCAGTAAATCTGCCTCGGTTGGGGCTGCATTCTTAGCTGCTCCCTTAGAAGGAAACTTCTGAGTCTTAGGTTTTAATGCTTTGGCAATCTTCTTAACAACGGCTTCTCTACCGATTGTATTGATTGCTGCTGTTAGCTTCTCAGCACTCCAGATTCTAGGAAGGTAATTTAAGTTCTTCTCTAAATTCTCTACACCAGTTACTCCAAACTTTTGAGCCTCTTGTAACATCTGTGCATAAGCATCTGCTTGATGGGCTGCATGAGCATTCACGAACTCATCAGAAGATTTAGTACCGCGTATTGCTTTAGATACTTCCTCATTAAAGAGTTTTCTTGTATCCCCTTTAAAGTTAATAAAGCGTCCAGATTCACCCTTCGCCTTTAACCAACCCTTAAAGTTTGTCTGAAAAGACTTGTTGTGGTGATACATGATTCTGCCGAACATTATCTTCTTATAGATCGCAGCAGATCCGTCTCTAATAAGAGATGTGTTTGTATATCCTGGCGCGTCCTCAAAGATGATGCTATTAACGTGTCTAGCCAAGTTTATAGTAGAAGACCCTGCCCAAGAAGCACGATCCATACGGTACTTACTGCCGTAAGATTTCCCTACCTCTTGTCCTGCTATCCCCTTTTCCATCTCATCGATCTGCTCGTTAGAGTGCAGAACATCCCCAGTACTTACATCTTCACCGTCAGCTTCCTTGGTATAGGAAACTTCAGCATCTTTCTCAATACCAACCTTATGTCTGCCTAACCCCTCATCAGAGGCCAATGCTCTATCTTTAAGGGCTTTAGGTGAACTGATTCCTACTTTAGGTTCGCTCAATGCAGCTACCTTAGTTTTAGGCATCACCCTTGGCTTGACCTGTTCAAGGGTTTCCCCTCTTAGCATACGCAGCGCACCTTCGGGTGGGATGTGATTCATTCTCGCTTCAAGGATAATCTTCTTGGCAGAAGCCTTTTTACCAAGACCTCTGATAGCCTCATCAGCTGCTAGTAACTCTTTGAGGTCTTCTATCCTTAACGGTAAATCTTTTAACTCTGTTCCTCGAAAGAATCTTTCCTTTGGGTTCTGTTTAAGCCAAGCGCGACTCGCCTTTGATTTTCCTTTAAGTAACTTAGCCATACCACTTTTCTGTAACTTAGATAAATCATGGGTAAGGTTTTTAATTTCACCATCAATACTCTTGCGTTGGCCTCTACTCAATCTCTCGCCAGAGGCGTGGACAATATCATCCATGTACCTTCGGTTATGCCCTAACTTACGAACACCCTTCTCAGTAAGAGGTAAGGCTTCAGCCTTCAGATCACCTACAATTCTAGTGTTCTGGATATCTTCTAACGACTCGACAATCCACTTGGCTTCTGGCACTTCAATTCTTTTTAAAGCACCACCACCAGTACCTAAAATTGCTCCCCCTGCTATGGAGTAGATAAGGTCACTTACTTCCATATCCGGTCTTTCATGGACAAGGTAAGCATCAAGTGCAACATTACCTGCCACACCTGCAAGACCACCTCGCACCGCATTAGCAACTCTGCCTACCTTACTTGCAAAGATAAGTGGAGCAGCGATGCCGTCAGTTACTGCTGTTGCAGCCCACGCAGCAGGATCAAGAATACCGGATACGACTCGCGCCCCTACTCCCCATCCTACTCCATGAGAATTGATAATCTTATCTCTGTCCTGAGTCTGTATTACTCTCTCTTTAATTGCCTGTGCGTGTCTAGCACTTGTAGCTTCACCCAGACTATCGTGGAAGCGATCTTCTACACCTTCTCTCCACGTTAGAATATCCTCATCAGACGGTGAGTAATTAGGGTCAGGGATAAAGCTGCCGTTTCCTTGCTCTACTAATAACCAAGAAGCAGCGGATTCCTGCCTAAAGGCTATAGGAAGAACATCAGTAGCCCATGAGGTGTTTTCTTCAACCTTTTCTTCTAGCAGTTCAGCGTGTCGTTGAGCCTTTCCTAAATCTTCGTCTGTTAAATATTTCTTACCAAAATTGATATCTGGGCTGCTGTTAACGTCATCTAGCCAACTGCTTTCTTCTTCCATTACTGCCCCTTATTGTTTTTGATTCTCTTTAATTTCATTTCTCGTTCTTTCCATAACAATCTTGTCAGTTGATCCTCCACTTTCTAGAAAGTCATGGAGAGATAGACGCACAATCCTATTGTTACGATCCGTTGCCGGTAAGCGTGTGTCCTTATCAATAAGCGTGAAGGTCTGATTAGCAGAAGGTTTCATAACAAAGTCCTCGGCTACATGGGAGAAAGAAGGGTTCTTTTTTAAATACTCCTCTACCACGATATTGCTTCGTGCCAAGATATGACCACGATGCTGTGCTAATGCCATCCCTCTGTTGTGATACATAACACCACCAATGTTCTCGTAATTCTTAGCCCTTTCTAAGGCTTGTTTCTGTGCATCATCTGGATTCGCGCCTGCACGGATAAGAAGGTCTTGGTAGTGATTGAGTTCTGAAAGCATATTGGAGAAGGAAGCTTCTTTAGTGCTTGCCACACCAAAGACACTCTGAGTTACTCCCCATGATGCTTCTAGCATATCTGTTGCCTTAATCTCTCTCAGCAAATCGCCCTGCTTAATAGTGAACTTATGCTTTAGATTTGCTGCCCCATTTGGATTTGTTAGCGCATGATTAGCTTGTACAACAGCAGCGTCAAAACTCTTCGCGCCACCTACCTTGAGGAAAGAATCTACTGCTTCAAATGTTGCAAGTTGTTCAACGCCTAAATCTAAGGTATGTAGATAGCCAGTATTCTGAGCGATCAGAAAGCGGTCATACGCAACCTTGAAAGCAGGGTTTGCCTTGTCACCATCTTCAAGACTTAGTAAAGTTCTAGACCCATCTTCCATAGCAGTCTTAGTACCGCTATGTTGAATACCTGCATCAGCTAACTGCTTAAAGATAACAGCATCTAAATCTTTCTGAGGAATAGGAGTCTTCTCGTCACGGTCTTTATTAAGCGGATGATTTACATCAGAATAGATATATTCCTTTAAGTACTCATACGCATTCTTCCTACCTTTCGTACTTAAATCCTGAGTACTTCCACCTGCTCCACGAATAATAGCTAAATCATTACTTTTCTGCTCTTGTACAGCGAGGTCTACTAAGTCAGCTTCAATTGCTGTTTCCTGCTTATTCTGCCAAGTCAAGGCTTCTGCAGCAGTCATACGACCTGATTTAACTTGAGAATCTGTCCACTCTCTGGTTATTGATCTCCCTTTTAAAAGATCGGTAGCCTCATTGTAGAGTGCGTATTTATCTATATTCTTCTCTAACAAACTCTTCTTTGCAGCATCGACTTTCAACTTTGCTATCTGCCTCCTGCCTTGTGAAGATACGAACCCAGATTCAAGGACATTGTCAGCTATAATCGTACTGTGACCGCCTGCAGTAACCTGCGCCTCATTCTCTCCAAGAAAGATAGCGGTCACTTCTTCATCTGAAGCACCCCAACCTTTAAAGAGTTTACGAGAGGCAGTCATCCGCTCATTCTGCGTAGCTGCAGCGATACCATTCTCTCCCCATTTAACAACAGAAGATGCAAAGGTATCGGAAGCTAGGTTAAGCATATTAGTGTGATTTATAGCAGCATCTCGCCTGCTGAAGGCATCATAGACACCTGCTTGAAAATCATTCGTAAAAGCACCCTGCAGCTTGCCTTGTATATTAGAAAGTGAACCTATTGCATTTTTGTATGCATCTTGTTTTAAAAGTTCTGCTTGCGTCATGCCAGGATTTTCTGTCATCAGTACTTTGACATCAGTCTCAGCCTTACTCTTAATAAGGTTTGCGTAAGCTAATTGCTGTGAATCAATCTGCTTTACAGAGTCATCCTCCATCTTAGCCAAGGAGTTTCCAAAGCCAGTAATCGCTCCTACTAACTCTTGAGTACCTGCTTGTTTTACATACTGGTTCTGAGTTACATTCTGGTAGAAGGTATCGTTGACTTTAGCGTGTACTTGTCTAGCTACTGGAACTCTTTTTGAAGAAGCAAGTCTTGGTGTAGTTGCTCTTTTCCTTGCCATCTAATTCACCGTTGCCATAAAGTTATCGAAAGGAGTAGCTGCTTGTGAAACAGGTGAGTAGTTCTGCGCCCCAAAGCTACCTACGGACGATGATGCGCCCATGCCACCTACTGAGGATACCGCGCCACCTACTGCACTAAGGATTGACCCTGTGCTGTCTTCCATAAAGTATTTGCTCGTATCTTGTCTACCTTTAGCTTTCAATCGATTGTTGTGATCATTCCTGTCAATTTGAGCAACATTCATTGCAAGATTAGTACTGACAGTTGTGCTGTCGTATAGACCTTCTCTTGAAATACCATCTAGAAGATTATCAATGGACAGACCAGTAATACCGGCCTCTCCTGCAGATGTCCTCGCAGTCGCTAAGTGTGCAGCTGTTTCTAGCTTTATATCTTCCTGCTTCTGCCCTGCTTTCTTCTGCTCTTCAAGCTTCTGGATATTACTTTGCTCGTAATCTTTCCGCAGGGCATCTGCAGCTAACTTATTCTTTTCCTCTTGCTGTCGATACTTTTCTTGTATCTGTTTCTTTTGGGTATCAGCTGATGATACTGCTGAATAGATACCCCCTACTAAAGCCGTGCCCACCCCTACGACAGTCATAACCGAAGAGATTGTTGCAGCAGTAGCGAGGGCAGCAGGTGCAGCTGCAGCAGAAATCGTTCCTGCTGCTATAGCTAACCCTGTTAATGTAACTGGACACATATTATTTAATCCTCACAAATTCGTAAAATAAACCCCTTCCTTTCTGTCCTGTAACCTGCCTTAAAAAAGAGAAGCCAAGATGTTTTAACCATGCTATGGAAAGGGTGTTTTCTGCATGGACGTAATTAAGCAATAGCGGATACTTCAGTTGGTCTACATACTTTTTAGATTGTCGTAAGAAGGACAACGGAATCGTAGTGATCTTGTCTGAGGCTAACAACCAAGGAGTAGCTACTTGCCCATTACCGCTTGCTACTCCAAACATCCCTATTACTTCTCCATTGAGAATAATGGTATGCCGGTCTAACGGTGAGGCTTGAAAACTCTGAAGTAACGCCTGTTTCGGAGTAAAGCCTGCAAGCAAATCAATTTCTATTACATCTGCCTTCCGCATTTTCTTAGCTAAGATATGGCAGTCCTTAAACCTTGCTTTCCTAAAGTAAGCATCCTTGGTTGTTGTCATTTTAAATCCTTGTTGCCCTGCTGTTATAAAGACCCTCCCACTCCACACTTTGGAAAGCTGAAGGAAGGTGTGTGTTATTTTCTATTTGAATGTTGACCGTTTCAGCGTTAGAAAGAATTGGAAATCTAAAGATGCCTGACGATAAAGAAACAGCACCTACCTTGTTACTCGCTGTGCCTAGTGTTCTACCTGTATATTTATAGGTAGAAGTATCTCTGCCCTCCGGTGTAACTGAAGCTTCAAAGGCTCCTGTATCACTAAAAGACATCGCAAAGGAACGCAGCTGCAGCCTGCCATCTTTTCTAGGTGAATTGGTATTCGTCTGCTTTACTTTTTGCTGAGAGAAAACGTATTTCATGGGATACGGAATGCCTATATACAAGTCTTGTTGTGCTGCTTGCTTTAAGATATTCGCGCCTGTATAGATCATCCCATTCCTAGCAATGCCTTGTAGATTGTCATGCGTATAAGGCAGCTGATTTGTGCCTACACGAATAAACTGTCTTCTATCTAGATATATAGGAGAGGAAAAACCATCAAGGACAGCAACATCATCACCGGCTATTGATAGCTTCTCTAATGAGTACGTTGAGCCTCTTAGAACTACTGCAACAATGTGGCTATTCACAAAAGATACGCCTTGAATTGCCCCATCCGTATCCCACCTAGACCACGAACTTTGAACCTTCTCATTCCCCTTCCAGAAGTAGGAGTAGATGTACAAGGAATTAGGCGATCCTTCTGTAGTACAGACAACCATATCTTCATTTGAAGAAGAAGCCATTTCTACCACTTCACCTTTCAAGTAACTTGGGCAATGTGCTGTGATATCAGCAGCATCTTTTGAGTTGTAGTCAGTATCAACATAGTACTCTCTGATACCACTCCACCCACCTCTGTATACTGGAAAGAAGATGTTCTTCCCTGCGCCAACTGGTTTTGCTCTGGTTGAAGATTCAAAGCGTGTTGCAACATTAGCTACAACATTAGCTGCAGTAAAAGTAGCATCACTTGTAATAGCGAACTGAGAGTACTTAGAGAAGACCATGAGGGCCTCATCAAAGACAACTGCGTGTTTTAAGAAAGCGATCTTGTCATCAGTCACAGCAATGTCTAGTACTCTAGAATCTAAAGTAGACCTTACTGTTGTGGGATAGTAGTTATAGTACTGACCTACCTCACTTAGAATGACATTCTCTTCAGATAAGAAACCCAATCTATTCTTAAAGAAGAATATATCGCTTATCTTTTTATTCACAAAGGAAGGATCAGGAGCCGTTTTCAAATCACCAACTTTTCTGCTACCCCACTCAATCTGTTTGAAAGTGAATGTACCATCTGCTTCCCTGACCAACTTATGTGGAAGAGTCTCTGGCGCGAGTAAGTTAGTTAACCCCTGCTGCTGCGTTTCTTCCCATGTACCTGTTGCATCATCATATTTAACGAAGTAATCATCTTTACCGCTGCCATTCGTACCCGAAACAAGGACTCTGTAATCTGCGAAACAAGTAGGTGGTAAGTCTTGGAAATCTTCAATCTTATCTTGGAAGGCCACTACGGATGTATCACCAACAGTATCCTCGCCTCTTAATTTAAAATCAGCAGTTGTAGTAGTTGCTGTTACCTTGATTAAGCTACCTTGGTTTGTGATGGTATACGCTGCACCTAGATTCGTTTTTAACTGCGAAGTTAACTGCGAAGCAATATGTGAGGTTGCTAATGTCGCTACCTCAGTCTCCGAAGTTGTATAAGATGCCTTCTCTACATCATCAATAAATACTTTATACGTTGACCCATAGTTTCCAATCCGGATAAAAACAATACCTTCCTTCTTAGCCGGTGTTACCGCAGGAATTGTATCCCCTGCAGCACTCGTATAATCAGTTATTAGTTTCCGTGTAGTGTGCGTTACAGCATTAAACGGCTCAGTACGATATCTATCTACCTTGTCTCCATTTGGGAAGATCATGTTATAGCCGAATAAAGGCTTTACTGAGACATCTGTAAGATTCAGACCTATCTTACCTACCATTCTAATGATTACCTTACTGCCTACTGCGGTTGCTTTATTGTCAGTAACCCTTTCAATCTCACTTGCTAGTAACACAGCGAAGTCTTCCGCTTTTATCTGTGGTGCATCTTCAGTATCAATGAGGTAAGACGCATTAGGATGTCCTTTATCGGTGCGGATACTGTGAGGTACATTTAACTTCACAATCGTATCGTTGACCCTAACAGAGTAGTAGGGTGAGATTACCTCGGTATGGTAATCACCTGCTGCCGTGTTATATATGGTTTTAGTAGGAGCAGGAAGCGGTGCAATAGCTACATCAACTACATCTTCTTCAACTGCTGTAAGAGTTAAAGGACTGCCCTGTTTAAAGACCCTAGCCTTTCTTTGCGTGTTCAAAACAAAGGTATGGTCTGCAACTGTCAGGAGTCTAAAATCCTCTCTTGGAGTTGCTGTTTCTAAATACTGCTTACCATCAGGGAAGGTAACCGTCTGTTCCTTACCTTCAAAATCAAATACCCTAAGATGCCCATTTATAGCTACGACAACATACTTCTCATTGGCATCTCTTTCGTAGATATGCACCTTGGTATCTGTAACATGAAGCAATTCAAAACTAGACATCACCTCAAAAGGTTTACGTTTTATTAACCCTTCTACTACTGAGGAATACGCATTAATCTGCTCTTCGGATTGAGAAGCTTGTCTCACCTCATGAGGCTGCTGCGATATTCCATTAATTAGATTCGGAATTGAGGCTGAGATTAATGCCATCAGACTCTCCTTATTGTTCTGGTTCGTATCTCAGGGTTATTGAAGAGATTGAAATCCGATTGTTCGATTTCGGTTTCCACGAAGGCAAACCATGCCTTTTCTTCATCTTCTCTTTGATACCCATGAAGATCGGCAGCACCTACCATTCTGTCTTGGTAGCTTCTTGCTGCTTTTAAAATAATGTATGCTCTTGCAGGTTCGGGTAAGTCTTCAAATGCGAGCATAATTGTAATGTTACATCTCACCCCTCTGCCTATTGCGAAGGTATGGCTAACTCTGTCGTACAGCTTATTGCCACGCATGACTAAGTCATTACCTTCACCAATGACCTCATCTAAGGCCAGAGTATTATTTGGGAGTTCTACGATACCTTTTATATCGGGAGATAGAACCATGCCTACCTCAGTATTGAAACTCCATCCATTCGATTGAAACTTTCTTGAAACTGCTTTCAACTGTGCTTCTGCTGCTTCTGCATCAGCTAACCCACTTCCTAATTTGTTTACAGGTGATTCGCCTATAGAAGTAAGGATTTCGTTGACTGCCTCTAACTCTGTTGTTGGTGATAAATTCATTCTTACCTCTAAAAAGAAAAAAAGAGGCTACCCGATTAGGGCAACCTCTAGTTTTATTCAGCTGTTTCTACTACTTAGCAACAAGTAATAGAGATAGCACCTGCAGGGCGCAGCACATTGTGGCCCATAGCGTACTTAGCAACCATCAATGTTCCTTGACGGTCAATTTGGTACTCGCTCTCTAGACCTAAGTCCATTAGCTTCACGGTTGCAACCGCGTCTTTGTTCATCAACAAACCAACAACTTTAGAGAAGTCACCTTTGTAAGCACCTGCTCTGCCAGAACCTAGTGCAATATCTGCTAGAGGTGATGGATCGCCTTGGGCTAGTGCAGCTGATTCGTTAGCACTTGGAAGGTTGTTTGTTAAGTAAACAGGAACGCCTGCAATCATTGGAATCTGAGCAGTAGCGTATGAACCAGTACCACCAACATCTTTATTCATGTAGAACAATTTAGATGTATCAGTAGTGTTGAACAATGCGTAGTACTGAGCAGGGCGTAAGAACAAGGCTAGATCGCCAGACACGTTCTTAGTTTCCATTTCTTCAACAGCTTTGAAGACAGCAGCAACAATCTTGTCACCTTTGAGTTCATCACCTACCGCGCCTAACTTCACGTTATCAGTAAATGTCTCACCGGTAACTGGAGTTAAACCTGCTGCTGTAGCTTTCGCTGCATCAGTAATGTAGGCTGCTTTCAAGGCAGTACGAAGAATGTTTCTGTCAGCGACAGATGCTAGTGCAAAGGCACACTCAGAAGAGTATGTTGAACGTACTTCAAAGTGACGCATCGCTTCTTGGATGTTCGGGATGAAGACAGGAGAGATCAAGAGATCATCAACTGTTACTTTACGCTCACTATGTGCGAACTGATCTGCTTCAATTAAAGTGCCGGGTGTGTGGTACTTTGCGCTTGCTGTTCCAATCATTGGGAAGCTTGCACTTTTACCAGATGAAATTGAACGTACACGATGCTTGTCCATCATGATGTTCTTGTTATGGAACTCGGTTAATACTTCCCCTGCAAAGATGTCGAGGAATAGTTTACGGTTATCACCTGCATTGTTCTGTTGACCTGCAAAAGTAACCGATTGGTTTGTTGGGAATGCCATTGTTTGAAATCCTTGTTATTAGTTAAAATTAAATATAAATGGCGTAGAAACGCCTTAACTAATAGCTTTCCGATTGTCCTCAGATAGGGTCTTCTTTCTATTATTTTGGGTGGTGACCCTATTGGGTCTGGAATAAGAATTGTCCTGTGAATACAGGGTTCTAGAGGATGCTACTTCTTGATAATTTCTGTTCAACTTGTGTCCGAAAAGCAGTATCGCTTTTATATCTAGGATCACTCATTGCCTGCCTCAATTCAAAGACAGAGTTATAACGGTCTGGGGCTGCTGCTGCAGCTTGTCCAGTAATTGGTTCACCTGATGAACCGTACTCATTTGCGAATCGTGCTTGAAGTCCTTTAACGGCTGAGATGATGGTATCTGCATCACCAGACTCAGTTGCATTGTTATAGATTTCTGCTTCTTTCTCAGAAAGCGTAGTACCTGCCCAGTTCTGTAACTTCTCAAAAGCCTCTTGGCCTCCAACTGAAGAGTAAACTTTATACTCAAGCAATTGCGCCTTGGCTGCTTGCCCTTCAGCAAACTGATCTGCCATCTCTTTCGGGATACCTTTGCTCTCTAAAGCTGCGTAATCCTCCTCAGTATATGCATTATCGTTGTCGATATACCGCTGCGTCATCGCATCAAAATCCATACCTGCTTCTTCAAGCACTTCTTTTACTTCTTCAGTTTCTGGTTGTGTTTCAACTGCATTATCCACAGGAACTTCTTCCTTCGGAGACATACGATTTTGGGTGAATTTCTTCTCCAACTCGTTGTAAGCTTTCGCCATGTCTGAGGCCGATTTAAACTTCTCTGGTAACCATTCGGGTCTATCTTCGACAGGTACGTTATCCTCTCTCAGTTGTTCCCCGATCTTCGCCATTTCCTCATCATTTTTACCGTCTACCGGTTCTTCTTCGTGGGTGCTAATTATTTCTACCATGTTGTCCTTTTATTAGGGTTGTCCTTCCATATTTTTAGCAAGAGATGGTGCTGCGCTTTTCATCATGTCCATCATCTGCTGTTGTTGCATCTGCTGTTGCTGCGCTTCTTGTTCTGCTTGCTTCTGTTCTTCACTCTTAATTAATCCAGAGGTATCGATTCCAATAGATGCACCTAGACGATCTATGTAATCATCTACGTTCAAGTTAGCAGCTAAGACTTCTTGACCTAGAGGTGCTAATTTCTCCAAGAAGAGTGCAAGCTTGTTTAAGTCTTGTCCTCTGCCTAGTGCTTCGATACCAGTTGTAATCTGTGGTCTAACCATATTCTTTGGCAGCTTCGGCATCTTGCCTTCACTTTCTAAATTAGATAACAACAACTCAACTAAGGGCCGTTGAAACTCTTGTGAAAGTACTGAGTACACTCCACCTAACGCTCCTTCCAACTCATTAGCCATGTATCTAATTTCTTCAGCAGTAACACGTTCAGCATTGCGCTGTACCGCACTATTGAGAAGGAATGCATGAGATAGTCTGTACGAGACATCGTCTAGCGTTTGCTTAACAAAACCAAAGTCTGCCTGCTTATCTAATTGAAGGACTGAGACATCATCACGACTCCCTGCCCTTACTGCACCATTAGGTGCTTCCTCTATTACCTTTGCTCTGGTCTGCCCATTTTGACGGACTAGGAAAAGTATTCTTGCAGCTGCTTGTGCGCCTTCCACTAAAGACTGTGATAGTAGTTCTATAGACTTTAAGTCTCCGATATACATTTCCACTAAACCCCTGCCGTAGTACTCACCATTTGTTGCTGAGAAACGTAGCGGTAGCCAAGGTAATTTATCTTTAGGGTAATGCTTGAAAGAGTGAGGAATCCTGATGCCTTTCACTTCTTGATATAACTCCCACCGTCCATTAACTAACTTAATGTGGGTATAGAGATTTAAGTTCTTCTCTACTTCATTCTTATCCTGTTCACGTTGCGCTATAAGTTCTTGTACTTCTATTGGAAGTATCATTGGACTTACTTTTTCATGCGTAACAATTTCTAATAAGTTACCTAATCCATCTCGACAGGTAACGTAAGAATCTAGTTTGAAGACTCGTAGCGTACCATTCTCTTTGTTGACATTTATCAGGCAATTGCCAGTTACAATCAGCTGCTTCAATGCTTCAAAACAAGGTACACGAACTGCTGCAGTCTCAATGCGAGTCATCACAGCACGTTCAATTGAGGCCAGTCCTTCTTCAAGCTGCCCTCTTTGCTCCTCTCCTGTTAACTGAATGACATCAAAGTCATCCACAGTTAATCTGAAGAATGGAGCATTCGGTGGAAGAAGGGCCATCAATAATTTACTGGCTAAGTGAACAACACCCCTTGCCCCTAAACTCTGGTAAGGGGTCTGAAACTGTGTGCTGCCTGTTGTACCTTCTTCCGGCAATAAAAACGGCAATGTTAATTCTGCGCTTTTCCTACCTCGGTATAAAAACGGTTCTCGGTCTGTCTTTAACTGTGTGTAACGGCCTTCCGCAGAACCTACAGTTTCATTGTTATCCACTTACTTTTCTCCTTTTCTATTTTGGAACTACCGCTCCTGTTTCCTCTGTACCGCTCACTTTCACTCCCTTATTAACTGAGAATTTACCTGTTCCTCCGCTGCCTGCTTTCTTCTTAATTCTCAGACTTGAACTGGGAGATGAAGAAGCTTTCTTAGCATTCGGCTTATTGGTAGCACTCGCTATTTTTGGGGCAGGTGGTGGGGCCGGTGGAGGCGGTGGCGGTGGAGGCGGTGGTGGTGGTGCGCTAGGCGATCCTCCCATACACATTAAGACATACTCCTATTTAAAATATTAAGGTCATCCTCTTCCTCTTGAAGCCGTTGCACATACTCAACTACATCTCTTGTACCTGCTCTTCGCTGCACAGCAGAAAGAGTCTCAAAGGGAGAGGGATTCTTTAGTGGAAACATCTCATCTAAAGCTAAAGCTATATCTAGAAGAGTGTTACCGTTGGGTTTTAATTTACTACTCATTTTGTATCCCCTTACAGGAGGCCGTTAGCTTTATTACCATCCAAAGTCTCCTGTCATGCCTTCAGCGTTATAATCCGTCACAGTACCTTCAAAGAAATTCTTAAAAGAGTCTCCGGCAATAATCCAATCTACCCAAGGCAGCGGATTATCCTTAACCCCAAAGTTAGCTTTAAGCCCTAATTGGATCAGTCTTCTATCTGCCAAGTAGCGGATATATTCTTTAACTTCAACTGCGGTCAGACCTTCGACATCTCCCATCCTAAAGGCTAAGTCAATAACCTTATCTTCAAGAGCAACTGATGTCCTGACCATCTCATAGACATCTGCCTTGAAAGCATCAGTAACAAGGCGAGGATTCTCTTTCAGATACTCCTTGAATAACTGTGTCATCCCTTCAACGTGCTTAGTCTCATCTCTGATCGACCACTCAACCACCTCACACATACCCTTCATCTTGCCGAATCTCTGGTAGTTAAGCAGCATGATGAAGGCTGAAAATAAAGACATTCCCTCATTAATGGTGGACTGAGCCAGACACATTGCCATGTCTGAGTTTCCACAGAACATCCCACCACCAGAGGCCATGAACTCAATCTTCTCTTTCATCTCATCGTACTCAAGGAAGGCTGAATACTCCGCTTCATCTAACCCAAGAGTATCGTTAAGCAAAGCATAGGCACGTTGATGTGTGCCTTCCCTATTTGCAAATGACAAGAGCATATTTCTAATCTCATTGTTCTTGAAGTAGGGAATGAATAGGTCACAGTAATTAGCTGCAACCTGTACATCACTCTGCGTAAATAACCTGAGTATCTGCGTGATGTGGTCTTTCTCTCGAACCGATAATCCATTACCTTTCCATTGATTCACATCCTCTTGAAGTTTTACTTCCCAAGAACCCCAATGGATTTTTTCATGGTCTTCTGCCATCTCCATCGCCCAAGGGTATTGGAAGGGTTTATATACTTGGTTTGGTTTAGTTACAGACATAAAAAAGCACTCCTATCTTTGATGATATGTAATTCAGCCTTCGCCTTTAAGTAAGCAGTCCTTGCTTCTGTTTCAGTATTAAAGCGTCCTAACCACTTCTTTTCCCCATTGATACCTATTCTTGCAGCCCACTTACTTCTAGACGCTTCAAAGTAATAACCTTTCGCCCTTGAGTTAAAGTTATTCTCTTGACTCGTAACCACCCTCAGATTCTCAATTCTGTTATCAAATTTGTTACCGTTAATGTGGTCTACCTGTAACTCGGCAGGGATGTCTCCATAATGGAAAATCCAAACCAAGCGGTGAGTTTTATAGTAATGTCCTCGGATGCCTATCTTCTTATACTCATCTTTATACCCATTCTTCCCTGCTTCTTCATCCTTTTTAGAGCAGGATGATCTGTACCTATTATTAAATAACTTCCCATCCCTGTAATAAAATAACTCATGCAACTCTTCCTGTGTTACCCCTCGCAAGCTAGACATTCATTCTCCTCAAAATCTTTAAGTGCAATCCTTTCCACTTTCCGGCCTACCTGTTCAGCAGTATGTCCAGAGGAAGTTCGTAAGTAATACAATCCTTTCATATTCTTTTTCCAAGCATCTAAGTGAACAGAGTTAACGTAAGAACGATCTTCACCTGCAGCAAAGAATAGGTTCACACTTTGCCCCTGACAAATATGGTGCTGTCTGTCAGCTGCGTGTTGCACAACCCAATGCTGATCGATCTCAAAAGCAGTCTTGAATACAGATTTAGCCCATGAGTCTAAGCAGTCTAAGTGTTGAACTGAGCCTTCATGGTGAATAACGCTCTGCCATTGCTCCTCAATCCATGCCAAGTCTCTACCTTTAATCGCAGCTATCTTCTTCAGTTCTAAATCAAGATATCTATTCTTAATCAGATGCGCCCCAACTCTAGTCCTATGCGTAAAAGCATTCGACTTCCAAGGTTCAATTGAAGGTGATGTAGAGACAATCATCGAAGAGTTCGCATTTGGCGCGATTGCCAATAGGTGACTATTCCGCATACCAGTATCCCAACCATCAGGATATGCCCCCTTCTCTTCTGCTAGATTCACAGAAGCATTCCTCGCTTGATTCTTTATTTTGAGGAAGATCAGATTGTTCAAGCCAACAGCTTGTGCTGATTCAAAAGGAAGATGCTTAGATTGCAGTAGCGCATGAAATCCCATCGCACCTAATCCAAGACTTCTTTCCTGCTGTGCGCTGAAGACGGCCTTACTTAGAACATCAGGTGCTGACTCAATAAAAGCAGTCAGTACATTGTCAAGCATACGAATGAGATCGCCCACCATATTGCTATCTTTCCAATCTTCCCATTTCTCAAGGTTGACAGAGGATAAGCAACAGACAGCAGTTCTTTCATCGTTAGTAGGTAAGTGAATTTCATTACAGAGATTACTGCCGTGAATTTTCAGCCCTCTTTGCTTGAGAGCGTAAGGTAACTTACGGTTAGCCTCATCGATGAAGTTCAAGTAAGGTTCTCCTGTCCGGAAGCGTACCTCTAACAACTTCTCCCAAAGCTTTCTAGCTGAAACTGTATCTCTAACAGAATAATCATGAGGATCGATAAGCTGCCAATCAGAATCTGCAACAACTGCTTCCATGAACGCATCCGTCAAGTTCACCGCATTGTTCATGTTGAAACACTTACGGTTAGCATCCCCACCAGTTGGAACTCTGATATCTAAGAACTCTAAGATGTCAGGATGACTGATATCTAAGTAAGCTGCGTAAGAACCTTTCCTTGTCTTACCTTGCTTGTACGCTGTCATACTTGAGTCAGCGACTTTCATGAACGGAATAGGACTCGGTGCCTTATCACTTACTGCTCTGACATCGCTCCAATGTCCACCTACACCACCACCCTTTACAGATAACCATGCCAGTTCTGCTTGATGTTCTATTAACCCTTCCAAGGTATCAGGCACATAAGAAAGGAAACAAGAGATCGGTAAACCTTTATGCTTCTCTCCTTTCTTAGGCGCGTTACTTAGGATAGGACTTGAGAACATAAACCAACCTTTTGAGGCGTAGTCATAAATTCGCTGTGCTAATCCTTCATCACCACCTGAGTAGGCTTCAGCTGCTCTGGCGAATGCTTCTTGGATGTCTTCTTTGGGGAGGGTGTAGTAATCGGTAAGGAGGGTTGTTGCTTGCTGCGATAAAAGTTTATTTCTATTTCTCTTAATCTCTATCGACATATATCTCCACTAAGTTATCTAGATTAGGTGCATGGTAATTATCGCCCTTCAATACCTTTCCATCTGCTCTCATGAGGGGTTCACCGTTCTCATCCAGCTTCGACATATTACTGCTATGCACTTCATTAAAAGCAGTATTAAAAGGTAAACCAAAAGCAACAGCACAATGGCTAATAACATATTGAAGATCAGCTAATTCCTTTAAGAACTTACCAATAGCTTCTGGTGTTATTTCATGCCCATCAAAAAGTGTCTGGCGTAAAGCGATCAACTCATCCAAGAACTCTTTACACTCTTCAGCGATCAATGTTCCTTCAAGTGCTAATGTCTCATCAACGGCATCCATATCGCTTGATGTAAGGTTTAAATCAACCGTCTGCAGCGTTGCTTCCATAAAATCTCGAACTCTAGTATCTCTCATTTAATTCCCTTTTTAATTGCGTTGTCTTTGGCTAACTGTGCGTAATGAATTATCTTCTCTAAATCAGATAAGCATTGGCCCTTGTCGTACATTCTTGTTGCGTACTTAACTATGTTGAATTGATATGGGTCTAGCTTATTTTCAACACAGAAAGTTAACGGCTGAATAGGCTTATCAATATAATGCTTCCCACCTACTTGCCTTTTTAAGGAGTCCATAAAATCACCTCTTTCTTCTTAAAGTCGTAGTCCGATGCTCGGCAGATTCTAGCTACTCTTGCTTGTGTAAGTGCATCACCTTGTGTCAGTCCTTTCTTAGCGAAAGCAGCAACAATTGCATCCCATGAGAGGCCCTTATCTAGCAGTCTTGTAGCCCCAACTTCACCGATGCCTGGGCAGCCTTTATAACCGTCCGTTGTATCGCCCATTAGTGCCTGCTTTAAGTGGTAATAATCAGCCTCATGCTCACTAATAACTCTGATCTCTTTATCCTTGGCAGGGTTAAATAGGTAACAAGGTATGGTTTGCATATCCTTATCCTCACTCACAATAACCTTAGTCGTATCCGGCTTATAGGCATCCCATGTGGCTAAGATTCCCATGCAGTCATCTGCTTCCAGATTAGGTCTAGTGAAGGACTCATACTCACCGGCTAACCACTCTTTTAAAGCAGCGAGGGCCAGAGGCTTGCGTTTACCTTTCCTGTTGCCTTTGTAAGAAGGAAGCACCTCATTTCTAAAGTTATCCTTATCAGTCAGGCAAATAACAAATTCACAATGACCACCAATAGTTGTTGCCACCGTATCTAAATCCCTTAGAACTTTCGCCTTTGCCTTACCTAAATCAGAGTGCAGCGTCCATAAATCATCTCCCCAATGAATCTCTTCTTCTACTGCGGAAGCAGCTTGAAAGCAGAAAATATCGGCATCAATTAATAATGTTCTAGTCATTTCCAATTGCTCCCTTCTAGGTTGCTATAAAGAATTAAAACCACTAAAGCAGTTGCTGAAAGGCTGAAAGGTAATAACGCAAGTGACCAAGGAATGGAAATAAAATTGATAGCGTTAAAGAGGCATAAGAAGAAACTAAACGTCCAAATACAGTAAACAATAAACACCTTACTTACCTGCTGTGAGTGCATCCCAACTCTCCTCTGCAATGTTTGCACAGACATCTCCGATAGCATCTGCATAAAGCATGATTTCTGCCTGCGAAGTTGCCTCAGTCCTTAATGAGAATAGCCTCGCATAAGCAGCAAGTGATGCTGTCTCATAGAACTCTGTATAGGTAGATTGAGGTAAGTACATCCGCGCCAACTCTGGAGCAATTCCGTCCTCAATATTCATCTGATATAGATTCAAGGCAGATTGTTCGACCTCTTTGTTGTAGTCATCTGTCTCAATTTCCTCATCGCTACTACCCTGCTTCACATTCTCGGCCCGAAGTCTCAAGGTCATCGGTGAGTACAACTCTGGAGCCTCATCCACATAGCGTCTGCTAATCTCATTCCGTGAGAAGCCTATCGTATGCTTGAACCATTGACGCGCCACGAACATAGGCATCTTCAAGCGCATAGTCACCATGACATGAGAGAAAGGAGTCCAATGTTGATGCTTTGCTAGGTAACGAATAAGACGAGCATCCTGCTCTTTTAATGCCCCATGTTCCCAAAAGCTTTCCTTGCCCATTGAAACTCTGGCAGCATTAACAACAGTCAAGTCATCACCCATGCTGTCAATAGCAGTAACACTACCAATACCATCGCCTAAAACATCCTTGTTCCCAAGATCATCTAACCAACTCATTTACCACTCCTTAATAAATTTTCAAATTGTTTATCTCGTTTTATTTTCTCTGCTTTCTCTGCTTTCAAGGCTGCCATTTCACGGACAATAACTCTGTAGCGTAAGGCGCAGGTAAGGCTATCTTTTTCAATTGCTTCAAGTGTTCGTTCAAGTTTCTTACAGTTCATTAAATGTCTCTTGTTGCTGTCATATTCCAATCGGCCTTTTTGTAGATACCGCACTCTTTTGAAAAGTTGGCTACCGAAAGAGGCGTGATTGGGAAAGTAGGTTTATAGTGGATAAAGTTTTTATCACATCGATTGTTAGCACAACGCTCTGAACAGACCGTCATTAATTAAGCATCCTTTTCTGGATGTCCTCATCTGAACCGGTTTCGTTATCCCCTTCCCTACTAGCTGCAAGGGCTGCTATAAGAACAGAGGAGGATAATACTGTGGACTCAAACGGAACTTCTGTAGCAGCATCATTTGGGTCTTCTGCTTCGTTATCAATGAGCATAAGTGATAGTTCGCCTTCCTCAGTAACAATAATTCCTGCGTAATGCTTATCTAGTAACTGGCCTAAACCCCATATCAAATCAAATATTCTTTCTTCTGTACTCATAGCTTCCTTAATGTGTTTCGGCCCAAGATGCGCCTATTGAAAAATCGCTATCTAATGGACAGCGTAGTTTTAGTTTCTTCTCGACATTCTTTATAGCCTGTCTTGAAAGTACTTTTAATGCCTCTGCTGCTGCTTCAGTTTTCACAGCAATTTGAAGTTCATCATGAACCCATGCACAGTAAACATAATCACCCTTCCATGAGTGTTTGAATCCTTGCTCTAACATCAAGGCATCTAATTCAACTAGCCATGCTTTACATATAATCGCGCCTGCAGATTGCAGTAAGCTATTTAATGCTGCGTGTTTAGAACGAATGTAAATCCGTCTACGGTCTAAGCCTCGGAGATACCCTCTCTCGGCTGCAGCTGTAGTCTTCTCTCTTAATGTTTTAAGGGCAGGCGTATTTGCTAGAAACCTTTTCTTCAGTCTCTTACCTGCTTTGCGTTGAGTCTCTTCATCCGAATCAGGATGTACGATAGACCCGATCTTGATATCACCGGCCCCATATAAAAAGGCATAGATGAAAGTCTTAGCCTGCGGTCTAGAAGATAACCCTGCAGCATTCTGATTCGCTGTATGGATATCCCCTTCGAGAATCTCCTTGTTGTATTCGCCACCGTCATAGGCAGACATATAATGACCAAGGCATCTAAGTTCTAGACCAGAAGCATCGCAACCAAAAAGCTGCCAACCGTCAGGAGCAACAAATAAAGAACGACACTCTTTACCGTAAACGGCTTGACTACTGGGTACTTGAGCAATATTAGGGCTATGGTGAGTAGCCCTGCCTGTGACAGCACCATTAGTGTTAACACGACCATGTAATTTTCCTTCCTTGGCTAATCGTAACCATGCGTTATCACCTTCTGCTAACATCCCTATCCGCTTCTGCAGCATGAAGTACTCATTGAGCAACTTAGCGTGTTCATTATCTAGCCCTGCTAAAGTTGTCTCATCTATTTTAGGTTGCCCACTTTCTGTTTTCTCTGGAGATTCCCATCCAAATAATTCCCTCAAGCGTTTAGCAATGTGCTGTCTAGATGCTGGATTGAAAGTTATATGTTTAACCTTGGTGTAAACGGCTCCCTCAACATACGAAGGCTTAGTGACATTCTTAAAATTCAAGGTACGTTTAGGAACTGTTTCTACTCCCCTTTCATACCAAGAACCGAATGTCTCTAATAATGCCTGATGAATCTCATCTCTTCTGCTGCCTAGTTCTGCGTATAACGCTGCAGCTGCAGGCACATCAAAGCAAAAGCCATTCCTTTCCTGTTGGGCCATCAAGCCTGCAACATCCATTTCCAAATTGACAGCAATCTCAGGGTAATTACATAACTCAAGCTTCTTAAATAAGGCTACGGTTACTGCAACATCCTGTTCACAGTAATCCAACATCTCATCGCTATATGTTTGCCAATCTGTACTCTCAGCAAACTCACCTTTTAAGATTCCTAAACGGTAACCATAAGATTTCAGACTATGGCTGCCTATATATCTACCCTCTAACTTTTTCCTCTGGAATAACCCGAAGTCCAAATCTCGTCTATTACTCCATACAAGTTTTGAATAGATTAAGGTATCTAAGAACTCACCTTTGAAGTGAAACCAAGGATAAAGCTTTTGGATAGCAGGGATATCAAACCCAATTCCATTGTGAGCAATCAAAGTATCTGCGGTAAGTAAATACTTCAGAGCATCCTCAATCTCGGTAGGTGTAAAACGCTTTATCTCACCTGTATCTATATCCGCAACAACTATGCAATGAATCTTGGTTAGTTCTGAAAGTAGCCCGTCTGTTTCAACATCAAAGCAATATCGCCTGCTCCATCCCTCGCTATCTAAGTACTCCCTCATCATGTCTCCTTAAAATAAATCAAGATCATCAGCTTTAAACTGTGCTGCCATTAGTTCTTCATCCTCTTCATAGAGCATCCCTTTCTCCTCGTTATATCCAAGAAGAATTGTTTTGCCGGTTGAAGAACCTGTGTGTCTGTCTTTTAAAACGCGGAAGGTTGTCTGCTGCCGAAGTGCTATATCCTCATGCTGTTGGTCACGCTCCATTCCGAACATAAAGTGCGCCCAAAAACCAATAGCCCGGCTACCCTTAAAATGACGGATAGAAACTCTGCCACCTTCCTCATGTGGAGTACCGTCTGGTGTTGCTAAATGAGAAATAACATGGAGAATAATCTGATACTTCTTAGCCATAGAGGCCATATCAGCAGTCACCTTCTCTAAGACCTCTCGCTCATTCTGATCCTGCGCTGTGGCAAGAGCAGTCAAGTGATCGATGTAGAAAAGGCGCACACCATTTGCAGCTAGATATATAATCTTCTGCTTCATGCTATCCCAATCGTTAACTCCAAAAGAATCGTACAAAGTCACACGATTGATTAACTCCTTATCTGAAAAGCAGTCTGCTAACTCAGCATCAGTCCACCCTGCATTAGGAACATGGAAGCGTTTACCACACAGCTTCCCTGCTATACGCTTACCAGTTTCAACTGTGCCTTGCTCTAGGTAGAACACACCTACCTGCTCTTTAAGTACAGAAATATCATGAGCAATGGATTGAGTGAAGACATCCGTTTTACCTACACCTGTACCGGCCCCGAAGAAGTATGTCTCTCCCCACCGTCTACCGTAAGTTAAGTCTGTCAATGTAGGTAAGAACCAAGGTATCCCTACCTCGGCAGGTTTAAGCACTTCATCAGCAAGAGCAGCTAACCCTACTAACCCATCAGGCTTATAAGATTTAGCATTCCAAATTGCCTTGATGACTGCCTGTGTATTCCCTTTTTTCAGACATTCATTAGCATCCTTCTCTGGTAACTCAGCGATCTTCACCTTGTTAGCAGGAAGGAGTGAAGCAGCCTCATCCGCAGCTGCCCTACCTGCCTCATCCATATCGAACATCAGGACGATTTCCTCAAAGGCATCTAGGTATTCTAAATTGGCAGCAATAACTTTCTTTACTGCAGCTGCTCCATTAGGCAATGATAGTGTTGGATATTTATTGTTCTGAATCTGCGAGATGGTCAGACAATCTATCTCACCTTCTGCGATTACAACCTTCTTTCCACTACGCCACAGATGACTACCAAATAGAACATTGTTGAGATTACCTCTAGTTGTAAAAGTCTTATCCTTCCCTCTTACTTTTTGAGCCGTTAGTGTGCCGTCCTTATATAGATTAGCAACCTGTACAAGACCTGCTGCTGATTCTGCTACGGCATAATGATAAAGTCTGCAGGTTTCTTCCGTGATCCCTCGTTTCTTTAACGCCCGATATTCTCCTTTCAGAGGTGTAAACTCTATTTTGCTAGACACCTTTACTTCTCCTTCTGCATTCTCAAAGTACTCACATGAAAAACAATATCCATGCCCATCCGTGTACCTAGCTAAGTTATCTTTGCTAGAACATTTAGGGCATGGCTCATGACCTACAAAAGAAGAGTCATTACTTCGCATCCATTTTCAATTTTGAGTAGAGGCGATTGTATTCAAACAAGTCTGCTGCGTGTTCGCGCTGCTCCTCGGTTAATGAATAAGCGACAGGCTTGCGACCTGTTTTACCGATGATTCCTTCATCTACTGTTTTAGTTGTAAACTCAAATCCAATTTCTTTGAGGTTATTAATGATGGTTGACAGTCGCGCAATAGCATAGAGAGCGAATCCTTCCTTACTTGTTATTGATCCGTATTTAACAATGTGCTGAAGAGTTATTTCTGCTTGAGACATAGACATAGTTTTCCTTTAAGTTAAGTATTTAGTTGGTTTAGTTGGTTGTTTATCTAGCTTGATAACTTTAAGAAAAGCATCGACATCAAATGATGGGCAAGCCTTCTTCTTATCAAGTTCGTTATGGGCCACAATTTCTGTGTTTGGATATCGGCTCCTTAAAAGAAGCAGCGTATTTCTTAGGGTGTTGTACTGCTCAATCGTGAAGTTATCCTCTGGCTTATTCTTACCATCGATACCTCCGATTACGCATATGTGAATTGAGTTGGTGTTATGCCCTCTAACACCTGCACCAATGGCTTCTTCCTGCCTGCCCACTTCTAACCGTGCGTCACGGTCAATAGTGAAATGGTAGCCACAAGTCAACCACCCTCTTTCTTTGTGCCAGTTTGTTATTTCCTTTAAGCCTATAAACATTTCCGGCCTAGTGGCTGAACAATGGATGACTATAAGGTCAGTTGTTTCTCTACTTTTTAATTTCATAATCCTCTAAATTGAAAGTAATGCCCTCTTCTCCTTTAGCGACAATTTCTTTCTTAACGGTTAAACGATAGATACGGTTGTCATTGAAGTCGTATCTCTTTTGAAGCACATCGATGAAAGGTTTGAGACAGTTATCTATATCGCTGCGCTTATTTGAATATCTAACGAGCAGCCGAAGGTGGAGAAGGCCGTCTTCTGAAACTACTAAGTCAGGCAAAGTAGTAAGAAGCGTATCTTCATACTTCCTATACTTTGCTGACTTAATTTTCCTACCGATGTAGGATTCATTTGCGCTGAGAGGCTTAGTGGAAGTTGTTATCCACTTCACCTAGAACTCATCGTCATCGTCATCGTCTGAGAAGGCTTCTTCAGCAAGGGCTTCTGCCTTAGTTTCAACAGCTTCAAAACCTTCCTCTTCTCCGAATCCGAATGAAGAAGCAGCCTGTCCACCATTACCTAACTCAAGAACTTGCACAGCAGCTAGATCACAGGAGATACCTGCTGACTTAGTTGATGCCATATAGTAAGGTCTGGTTGTGAATGCAACTTTGATCTCGCTGCCCCCGAAGATTGGCTCCTTCATGACTTTCTTTTTGGCATCGAAGAGCGGTACGTTTGTCTTGATCACCTCGCCTGATCGTGTCTTGATCTCAGCGTTCTGCTTAAATTTAAATAGATAAGCACCTGTCTCATTTCCATCAGCATCGAACTCTTCTGAGTATGGGTATGCTTTCTTTATCTTTTTCTTATCTGCCGGTTTAGCTTCCTCTAAAGCTTTTTGATACGACTCTTCAACAAGAACATCAATTGTCTTCTGAAGTTTTGTGACATCCTCCCCTTCCAAGCGAAGCGATACTTTGTACGCAGGACGCGCAGGCTGCCCATTGAATACTCTTGAATCAGGCGTGTTCAGCCAAGGGTAAACCGCTGCTCCGGTAGGAGTAATATATTTAGTTCGTGCCATTTGATTTCCTATAGTTGGTGTAGTTAAGCCTGATCTGCAATCAGGTCTTCGATGGTGTATTTCTCCTCAAAACTGAGAGCATCTGTAATATCTAGATCGCGCCAAGTTACTTTTTGAAGTCCTACATGGTTATCAACAACACTTTCATGCTCTACTTCTAGAGTGAGCAGCGTGTCATCTGTGAAAAGTTCTAAGTTGAATAAAGTTGTTTTCATAAGTTGTCTTAAAGGAGGCCGTTAGGTTTTTGCCGGTTAAAAAAAAGACGCAGTCCGATTGAACGGAAGCTGCGCCAAAGAATTGGAAGTAGACTAATTGTTCGTTAGTCTTAAAGGAGGCCGTTAGGTATATTTATACATCCCGATGTGTTTATACTCAGGCAAAACAATATTGCGACTTCTTGATTAGTTCTAAATCCAGAGTACCTTTCTCCGGTATGGGTGGTAGTTTATCTCTATCTTCTTCTGCTATCTGCTGCAGTACCTCATTTCTAAAGTTCTCAAAGACATCTACCTGTGTATAAAGGTTATAGAACTCTTCACGCAGGACTTTAAAGAGATGATCAGTATCACTAGGTAGCGTTCCAAAGGAATCGTGAACGAGTGCCAGGTTATTTAAATTACACTTCGCAGTTACTAGCATTAAATGAGATGCATCTAGGCTATGCACAAAGTTTGGCGCGACAGAAGCAGCCTGCTTACGAGCATCTACATCATTAGTTGCTTTCCGCATTACGAACTTTGCATCCTGCTTTCCTAAGAAAGAAGTCTTGATGAACTCTTTCTTAGTCTTATGATAGTGCTGTCGAACAGGGAAACCTAAAGGGGTGGTCCAAAGTACCGGACGATTACCCTTCGCCACTAGCTTCGCAGCCTTCTGCAGCCATTCCATAGCTTCGGCAGCTTTGACCACAGTTCCTGTCACACCTTCATATAACCATCGTGCCATATGCCCTGATGCTTGATAGCCAGTAACGTGTATAAAAGGATAAGCCTCATCAAACTCTGCCCTAGTGATCTTCTTAGCCTCAAGCAGTAACTCCTGCTCTCGTCTAGCCTTATCAACAATATCCTCCTGCAGCTGATCGCGAAATCCATACGCCTTGCTGCCGTAGGGAAATGTCATGACTGAGCGTTTAGCAACCTTGCGGTTAAGACCGAACTTCAACCATGAAAAAGCTGAAAGGTATTCTTCCCTCTTCTTATGCATATCCAATGCTTCCTTAGACTTCTCCACCTTATTACCTTTAGCATCATAGAATGGCGCGATTGCTTCTTCATATAAAGAAGTGAAATGTATCTCCCGATGTGTTTCATTTTGGACATAGGAATCCCTCAGAAGTTCTTTAGCCTCTGAATCCGCATCTTGTTGGCTCATCGTTCGCCAGTTTGGAATAATGGCCTCAAGCTTCATCTTGACCTTCTCAATGACAGACTGATAAATGTCTGCCGGTAACTCACTCGGTACTAAGTTAACTTCTTTCCCTGTATCTTCACACTTCAATGCCATACCAAAATTCTGAAGGCCGGAGCAGCTGCCATCTAATGCAACAGGAATATGAGACACAAAATCTTCCCCTTCTTTCAGATACCCTGCCCATTCGCGTATAGCCTGTAAGAAAAGAAAAGGCTTATCTGCATCACACCACATCCTATAGGTGAAGGGATCAGCAGCGCACTTCACTAAATCTTCGGTGTGTAAATGAGTCCATAACTCCCTCATATCAAAGGACTGCTTATCGAATCCAAAGAGATTAGCAATGTTAATAGCCAACCATCTTGCGCCTGTTGGGCCTAAAGGTTTGCCCTCACTAAATTTCAGTAATGCCTTAGTGTAGTCTGCACCTTGGCAATTTAATGTTGGAATCGCGTATAACCTAGATCGAAAATCAGCAGTCCAAGGCATATATACCTGATTATACTTAGCAAATTGTCGCGCCTCTTTCAAACGTGTCAGCAGCGCACAGCGTTTACTCGCAATCGCTGTATTCTCCTCATAGACCTTGGCTGCTGCCCTTCTCCACTTCAATCGACTGTCTGCATTGTCCTCAATATCATCAGGTTTAACAGGCAGCGGTATCGCATTGATAGGAGGTAGGCCCCCTAATTCTGAATCCGTATCAGCGAGAGACTCTAGCAACTCTAATGTCTCTGTATCAATCTTCCATTTGACGTTCTGTACCTGATTAATTGCTTTATATACCAGAGGCATCTCAACGCTATCTAACTCAGATAAGAAGTTACGCATACCTTTTCTATTCACGCTGCCCTGCTTCACTAAGCTGATAGGACGTAGGTAATCAGTTAAATAACCACCTGATGTGCTATTAGTCCACTCCAACGGTGGCCTAATCATAAGCGTGTACTTAGGCGCAAGCAGCGCAGAAGCCTCTCCTGCTTCCTTAATCCATGCCATTGTTGCCGGTGTTGCCTGCAATTTATTAGTTGTCTTACGAGTACCACGCACATAAGTAGACTGCTTAACGCAATCTATAAGACCTACCTTAGTCACAATCAATTCGATAATCACTTTACCGATAAGAAATCTATCTCTCTTCTCCCACTCCTGCCATTCAATACCATCCTTCTCAGCTATATATTTGGCTGTTCTGACTTTCCGGTGCAGCTGCCCTTTTCTAGCAATTGCAGTTGAAATACGGTTATAAGCAGACTTCTCATCTTTCTCAATAAGTCGCATGGTGATCTCATCTTCGATGGCAGACCCTATTTTCTCTGCTAAATAGGATACGAGTGCTTTACCGCTGATACCATTAATCACTATTTTAAGTGCTAAAAAGGCCACAGTTTCAGAATCAAGTTGACCTTTCAGAAGACGATAAGCAGTATGCCTTCTTCTTTTTACTAGGGCCTGTTCTTCATAAAAGGTTTCTAAAGCAGCTGCTAGTTCTGCTGTCTTGCTGTTAACAATACGACTGCCATAGTTAGTATCAGCCTCTCTGCCATACTGCTTGGCTTTATTAAGTGATGATAGTAGCTTGGTCTGAGCATCATAATCAGCTTGTCTTTCTATGAGTGCTTGCTCTAGATCGATAGCATCTAAGTGCGATAGGTTATCTAATTCATTATTGCTAGGCTGCTGCTGCATAAGCATAGAGTTCTCTCCTGTTAGTTATAGGGAACATAAAGTTAGTTATAGATAGACTTTCCTTTAGCTTGTCTTAAAGGAGGCCGTTAGCTTTTTTCTGCGACCAACATCAAAGGAACATCAATCAATGCATTATACGGTAATGTATATCCCGATGTGTTTAGGTCACCACAAAAAGAAACCCCAGTAACCACAAGGGCTACAGGGGTTTATTTCATAATGTGAGCGTGTTGTTGCTTGTAGTTTGCTTGGATTCAAAATCCAATTTCTTCGGAAGTGCCGGTTCGATTCCGGCCCTCGGTACCACAAGCTTTTTATCCTTATAAGTTACTGTTTCTTAACAACTTATAGGGATTTTTTTTGCGCTCTACTTCTCTTCCTCCTGTATAATTATTGTACAAATTCCGCATCAATTCCGCATCAATTGAGGCCCTAACATCAAAGGAGCATCAATCGAAAATGGCCTCTAAACGGCCTCCAAAAAAGGTACTGCTGCCTCAGATCGCTGCTTATTTAAACTTTTAACAGCTTTCTTTTGGTTAGCCGGATCATCGTGCATATACAAAAGTGTTGTTGTGATGTCCTTATGGCCTAGCCAAGATTGAATGGTTCGGGCATGAACTCCGGCATTCACAAGTCGTGTAGCACAGGTATGGCGAAGGCAATGTGGCGTTAACTCCTCATCTTCCTCAAATCCTGCGCGGTTCTTACACTCTTTAAAGACTTTCTGCAGCTGCACAACGCTCATGCCTACCCCTGTCCACTTGATCCCAACCTTCTTACAGCTGCTTTTGAAGATAGGCCCTTTCTTTCCGTCCTTGCCTAATTCAGCTAGAACTTCTAAGGCTTTATCAGTCAGCAGCATACTTCGGGTCTTCCGGCCCTTGCTCTTAACACCCCATATCCATAAGGTCTTCCCTCGGATATCATCCCAATTTATAGAGTGCATCTCACCTATACGGCAGCCAGTTTCTAGCAGCAGCTGAAAAAATAATAGCTGCTTTCTTTTCTTAAACTCCGAAAAGATGATGACTTCTTCTTCAAAGTCTAGCCACCGCTTTCTGCCCTCGCTGATCTTATAGTGTGGAATGACCGGCATAAACGATATGTATCCGTTCTCCAAACAAAAGCCCATTACCACACGCACAGAGGATAGTCGTTTGTTGATAGTATTATCGACTAGCCTCCTCTCGGTTCGGAGGTAATCGACATAGTCAGCAATGCAATCTGCCGTGATTTTAGTCACCTTCGCATCCGCACCTACCCATGCTGCAAAC
>Ga0209495_1000262_pt1 | contig 42517 bp, 42 predicted proteins | sample EN1Hudsemesocosm_FD_184629 | JGI IMG/M metagenome (GOLD analysis project Ga0209495, IMG submission 184629) | Methane-oxidizing microbial communities from mesocosms in the Hudson Canyon - EN1E Hudson Canyon (SPAdes) (version 2) | ecosystem: Environmental > Aquatic > Marine > Cold seeps | place...
CGCCCTAAAATTACATCGTAAAATTAGGCCGGTTGTTGATGATTTTGGCCAACCTATAAATGGTTTGGAGTTCTTTTGGGTCAAGTAACTGGTCAGTTGTCATTGCCAATTGGTTTAAAAGATACAGAATCTTTTACTAGTTTTATTCCTGGTCAAAATGCTCAAGCATGTAGTCATCTAAACACGCTATTTAGGCAATTTGAAACGGATAAGGTCTCTAATTGGCTGACTTATTTGTTTTCTGATTCTGGTTTGGGCAAAAGCCATTTGTTATATGCGACTTGCCAACAAGCCGAGTTGGCAGGTGAACCTTGTGTGTATTTAAGCTTTAACGAAAAACAACTTATGTCACCTGATGTGCTTCAAGGGCTAGAACACTATCGCCTAATTTGTCTGGATGATATTGAGAGTTTACAGGGTGAAAGTGAATGGCAAATAGCGGTTTTTGACTTGATAAATAGGGTTAAAGAACAAAATGATGGTTGTTTGGTGATTACTGGAAATCAACCTCCTAACCAGTTGTCCTTAGAACTGCCTGATCTTGTATCTAGACTGTCTTGGGGCACAAATTTTCAACTCTATTCATTAACCGACGAAGAGCGACAAGAAGCGCTAATCGTTAAAGCCCAGCATCGCGGTTTGAACATGTCAAAAGAGGTGGCAAAATACTTGATTAATCATTGGCAACGAGATATGCCCGCTTTGGTCAAATCATTGGAAATACTTGATGAGCAATCACTGCAACAGCAACGAAAACTCACCATACCTTTTGTTAAGGCTATTTTTGATCTTTAGTTTTTAAACTTTCAAATGCGTGTTTTTCTTCAAGTAATTCTTCTTTTAATTTGCGTATGCCCAAGCCAAGTTCACGCCCTCTAATACGTGCATAGAAGCTACAACCAGTAAATAAAACACTACACAGTAATATTTCGACTAGTGCATACCATCTTTCGCCTTCGACAGCATACACAGCTGTCAATCCATGTAATAAATAATACATGACAATAAAGTTGGTCCAGGCATAGGTATAGGGTTTTCCTTCAAATAGTCCTTTAGCCGGCAATAAAATCGGCACTATCCAAAATAATATTGTGAACAAAGTAGAAGTGGGCTTATCGATGGTTAAAACAAAATGCCAGACCACTAACCAAACAATTAAAAGTAAATAACTGGTTAAGGTTAATCGTCGAAAAAAGCTGCTATTAAATGTCATATTAGGTATCCAGTTTTGCTGCCAATTTAGCCAGTCTTTGGCCTTGTGCTACACACAATTTTTGTTCATCTGTAGAGAGTTTGTTTTTGTTGTCGCCTTGGGCTAAATGTGTTGCTCCATATGGGCTTCCGCCAGTTAAGGTGGTATGTAATTCTGGGTTAGAGTAGGGCAGTCCACATAATACCATGCCATGGTGAAGTAACGGGATCATCATAGTTAGTAAGGTTGTCTCTTGACCACCATGCATACTGGATGTAGAGGTGAAAACACAAGCGGGTTTATTTTCTAATGTGCCTGCTAACCACTGAGCACTAGTGTCGTCTAAAAAATATTTTAACGGAGCGGCCATATTTCCGAAACGGGTAGGGCTGCCAAGTGCCAAAGCACAGCAGTCTTCTAAGTCTTGTTTGACTACATAAGGGTCACCCGAATGCGGAACTGAGTGTTGATCGTTAGCTATATTATTGCTGACTTCAGGAACACAGCGTAAACGCGCTTCTAGCCCCGATTTTTCTACCCCCAATGCGATGCTGTTTGCCATCGCTTGAGTCGCCCCGTGCCGGCTGTAATAAAGAATGAGTACTACCTGACTCATAAAATACTCAAAACAGATTCAGGAGGTCGGCCAATTGCGGCTTTGCCGTTGAACAAAACAATAGGTCGTTCAATGAGTTTGGGATGGCTAAGCATGGCGTTAATTAAGGCTTCTTCAGATAAGGTTTGGTCAGCCAAATTTTGTTCTTTATATGCATCTTCCCCTTTTCTGATTAATTGCCTTGCTGAAGAAAAACCTAATTGGCTAATTATTTCTGTTAGTTCATCTGCGCTTAATGGGTTGTTTAAATATTCAATTATTTGAGGCTCAAGTCCTTTTTCATTGAGTATTTGCAGTGTTTGGCGACTTTTTGAACATCTTGGGTTGTGTAATATTTTGAGTTCAGACATAAATTTTTTTCACTTCGAATGAGATTTCGTATTTATACGTAGTATTCTACATTTTATTTATTTTGTTACGAGAGTAACCAGCATTTAGGACACTGTTATTTTGAAAAAAATCGTCATTATATTGGCTGCGCTGTTGGCTTTGTTTGTTGGTGTATGGAGTCAACAGCAATTAAAAGTAGATTTTACGACTCTTGATGGACAGGGACATCGTTGGAGTCATTCACAAGGAAAGTGGAAAGTCGTCAATTATTTTGCCGAATGGTGCGCTCCATGTTTGCGAGAAATGCCAGAGTTGAACCAGTTCTATCAACAACATAATGAAAATATTGAGATTTTTGCTGTGAGCTTTGACCCGCTAGATAATTCCCAATTAAAGGTACTACAACAAAAATATACGATTCAATTTCCGATTATAGAAAGACTGAATACGCTGCCATGGGGCAAACTACCTAGCAGTTTGCCGACCACTTATGTTCTTGATGCTGATGGAAAAGTGCAAAAACAACTGAAAGGCGAACAAAGCGCTGAAAAACTAATTCAAACTATCAATCAGTTAAAGGGTTTGTAAGCGTTCTTGTGCAGTTCTAAATTGGTCAATTCTGGCTCTTATGCGTTGTTTTTCAATTTTACGTTCATTCGCATAATTGTAAGCAGTATGTAATTCATCTATCGCTCTAGGATAGGCTGCTACCATTGCATAAATTTCAGCTTTTACTTGGTGCATTTCTAGTTTTTGTTCGCTACTGCGATAGGCATCTGCTAATAACTCGTGTGCCAGCATATTATTTGGGTTGACTAATAAATAGTCTTTTAACAGTGTTGTTGCCCTGTCAAAATCTTTTGTTTTGATTAATACATTGGCTAAATTTAAGGTTAACACTCGGTTATAAGGCGCATGAATAATTTGCGCTGATAGTCTATCTATTGCTTGTTGATGTTGATCGGTTTCTATTGCAATGTCGGTATAGGTATCTAAATAAAATAAGTTATTAGAGTCTTTTTCTAACAGCCCGTCTATCAATTTAAGTGCGGGATCAAATTGTTCGTTGGCTAAATAAGATAACGCCAAACCATATTCTGCAGCCTGTTTAAATACATATGTTTGTTTTTGAATGATCTCTGAAAAGTATTCAATATTCCGTTTTGGGTTGGCATAGTAACGTGCCAAAACTCTGGTTTTAGCTAAGTGAAAATTGATGTTCTCTGGAATGTTACGTGGTCTAAATTGAGCTGCTCGTGTTCTCGCGTCTGCAATCCTAGATTCTGGTAATGGGTGAGTTAGTAGAAACGCTAATGGGGTGGATTTAAGCCGGTTTTTTTCAGCTAATATTGAAAAAAAGCTGCTTGCACCATTTGGATCAAAACCGGCATCAGCCAATATACTGATGCCGACTCTATCCGCTTCCTTTTCGTTTTGTCTGGTGTAATTGATAGAGGATTGTGCCGATGCTGCATTGCTAACTGAAAGCGCTGCCATGCCCGCTTCCGGATTAACCACAGCCAACATGATGCTGCCTAACAGACTCGCAATTTGTAATGGAGACGATTTTTGCCGTGCTTCCATGCTTCTAGCTATGTGTCTTTGGGTAACGTGACTGACTTCATGAGCCAATACAGAGGCTAATTCAGACTCGTTTCTGGCGTTAAAAATAAGCCCGGAATGAATGCCGATATGTCCACCAAAAAACGCGAATGCATTGATATCTGGACTATTAATAATAAAAAATTTATAAGGAAACTTAACGTTGTCTGCTTGCGCAACTAAACGATTACCAATGTCTTGAATATATTCATCCAACAGTGGATCGTTAATAACAGGTGCTTGACCACGTAATTGACGCATAAGTATGTCGCCAATTAGTACTTCTTTGTCTAAGCTGATAGCACTAGATGCGACAACACCTATTTCAGGTAAGTCATTTTTCTTGTTTACTGCGCTAACAGACATAGTGCCCAAAAAAACTATAATTAAGGCAGAAAAAACGGTGTTAGCAATAGGTTTTATCATAGATTCCGTCTGTTTTTATTAGGTTGATATTACATGGCCGTGCAGGTTAATAAATGTCTGAGTATATTATGGATCAACAAGCAGCTAATTAGTTCAATTTTACCTTATGCTGTTTTCATTTCTTTTAATTGTTGGTCAATATACAAAAATAATTCCTGAATTGATTTCCCACCATTTTCAACAACATGCAATGATTTGCTTAATAAATCAATTAACTGTTCTAGTAACATATGGGCATATTTTAGTAATTCCATGTCCGCTTCATCACCATGACGAATAGTTAGGCTAATAAAGTCACTTAGTTTTGGTATATTTAATAGGGGACCTAACGCAGAGGGATTAAATTCCAAAAAAGGTGAATCGGCATCAAAAGGTTTAATAAGGGCTTGAGGTTCACCTTTAAGCACGGGGAAACAATGTAAATCAAATGCATATTGGTTATGGTGCTTTTTCAGCGCTACACTAGGTTTACCTTGATTGCAGTTCGCCAAATGCCAGTTTTTTTTGTTTAGTAAGTATTTAATATTGTTATCAAAACCATCAGTAAATGTGCCTTCCAATTCTAATAGTTTATTTGCTATTATTTGAAAATTATCAGGAACCTCTCCTAAAGTGAGTGTTTTTTTTAGTCGTAAAATGGCTTTTACGTTGCCAAAACGACATGTCCAATCTAATTCCAAAAACAACCTCTCTTTATTTCTGTAATCTAAGTTAAGCCCTATTTTATCATGCCGGGGTTGTGTAATAATGTCCCCCATCATATAGGTGAGTTTCTCTTATCACCAACAACCAGTATTTGGCGATGCCTAATAATTTGTAAGGACAATAGATGTTAAACGTTTTTGAACGTTGGTATAAGCGAAAATTTTCAGATCCTGACTCAATGATGTTGCTATTGCTGCTGCTTATCAGTTCATTGTTACTGGCGGTTTGGGGCGGTATTTTAATGCCTGTTATTGTGGCTGCGGTGATTGCGTATTTATTAGATTGGCCAGTAGTCCAATTATGTCGGTTAGGTTTATCTCGTGGCTACACTACTGTTTTAGTACTATTCGGTTTTATTAGCTTATCGATTTTGACTTTTGTTGGTCTGGTGCCTGTTGTTGTTCAGCAGAGTATTAATTTGATAAAAGAAATGCCACAAATATGGGAGAAGGGGCAGGTTTGGTTACTAGAATTGCCTGAAACCTATCCGGATCTTGTACAGCTTACTCAAATTCAAGATGTCTTGGACAGTATCAATCAGCGAGTGGTGGTTTTGGTAGAGCAATTGTTATCTGCGTCATTTAGCTCTTTAGGTGGAGTTGGTGCTTTGTTGATATATATGATTCTAGTGCCATTGATGGTGTTTTTTATGGTTAAAGACAAAGAAATGTTGGTATCAAATATTTCTTCTTTGTTACCCAGTGAACGCCGACTGATCAAACAAGTGGGCAGTGAAATGAATATACAAATAGCTAACTATATTCGCGGTAAAGTCATTGAAATAGTGATTATTGGTACTGTATCTGCGGTGACTTTTGCCTTTATGGATTTACGTTACGCTTTATTGCTAGGTGTGTTGGTAGGGTTTTCAGTACTTATTCCCTATATAGGTGCTGCTGTAGTAACTATCCCTGTAGCCATAGTCGCTTTGTTTCAATGGGGTATAACACCTGAGTTTTGGTATTTGATGGTCGCCTACGGCATTATTCAGGCTTTAGACGGTAATGTGTTAGTTCCTATTTTGTTCTCAGAGGCGGTGAGTCTACATCCTGTGTATATTATCATCGCAGTACTGTTTTTTGGCGGATTATGGGGGTTTTGGGGCGTATTCTTCGCTATCCCTTTAGCAACGTTAGTCAAGGCGGTTGCCAATGCTTGGGCAAGTCCAAAGGAATTAGAAACTGAAATATAGCTAAGTTGGAGCCGAATTATTTCGGCTCCAACTTTAGTAGTGATTACTTTTGTAGATAAGCCAATACTACTTCATGATGGTTTTTGGTTTTGAATTTATCAAACACATGTTCAATGTTGCCGTTTTCATTAATTAAAAACGTAATACGGTGAATGCCGTCATATTCTTTACCCATAAACTTCTTAAGACCCCAGACACCAAAAGCATCAGCTAAAGCATGATCTTCATCTGATAAAAGGTCAAAATTGAGATTTTCTTTTTCTATAAATTTTGGCAATCTTTTAACTGCGTCAGGGCTTACGCCCAATACTGCAACATTCAACTCTGCCAATGCTGCTTGGCTATCCCGCAGTCCTTGTGCTTGTATTGTACAACCGGGGGTCATCGCCTTAGGGTAAAAATATAACAACACTTTTTTATTTTTAAAGTCGCTTAATGAAACCGTTTTATTATCTTGGTTAGGCAGTGAAAATTGAGGAGCAACATCGCCCGCTTTTAGCATTTGCATAAATATATTACCTTGAGATAGTATTAAAAAAGAGTAGTAACAGGTGATTAATGGTTTGGTTTAATCGAACCTTGTAAGTTTAGAGGGTGTAACAGCGCTTGAAGAGCAAGTTCAATTTTTTCAACTTCGAGCTCATGCGGGATTGAAATAACCATTTTGCACTTCATACGTTTATTTCTTGCTGAGTCGTTTTCATCTTTATCTAAAAACTTCAATCTAAATGCACTAACAGTTATATTGTGTAATGCGAAAAAATCGGTGATTTGGTCAATCAACCCAGGGGTACTCTCGCCATGAATAATGACATCGGCTAGGTGTTCGAGGTTTTGTTTGCAATGTTTTTTGGTGCGTTTCATCATCGACAATAAATTATGTTTCTGACACGTTTGCGGCAACAAACATTCGGCTTGGGAAATGGCACTTTGGCTACCTTCGATAATCATGGTAAGTGAAAAATCTTGACCATAAACGGCTTGGCGACTATCCAAAATATTGCATCCCACTCCAGAGACTGTGTCCGCCAATTTGCTTAATACGCCAAATTGGTCGGAACCTAGTATGGTAATGATGAGTTGTTGCTGCATTTTTAACCAATTTGTTGCTTTGAAATTGGCTATAACATACATGATTGTGGGTAGGTTGATCCAGTTTCAATTTTAATCAGCTAAACCGGCTATTCAATGCTTGTTTTTAAGGGGCCAGATCTTTACCATTAGGCGCTAATTTTTAGGGAGTTCAAATGTTTACTGGCAGTTTCGTGGCGCTAATTACGCCAATGCATGATAACGGGGAAATAGATTATCCGTCATTGAAGGCGCTCGTTGATTTTCATATTCAAAATGGGTCACATGGCATTGTGTCTGTTGGTACTACTGGCGAGTCTGCGACTTTACCCTTTTCTGAACATATCGAAGTGGTCAAACGCACTGTCGAATATGCTCAAGGTAAAATACCTATAGTTGCAGGAAGCGGTGCAAATTCTACCTCAGAAGCGATCTTTTTAAGTGAACAAATGGCAGGTACGGGCATTGAAGGATTTTTAAGTGTTGTACCTTATTACAATAAGCCACAACAAAAAGGCATGGTGGCTCACTTTAAGGCCATTGCTGATGCGACAGACTTACCGGTATTGTTATACAATGTACCCAGTCGTACGGTCGCAGATATGTTACCGGAAACAGTGGCTGAATTAGCTCTGCATCCTAAAATTGTCGGTTTAAAAGATGCAACAGGTGATATTGCGCGCTTGAAGGCAACTCAAAAACTAGTCGCAGACGATTTTATTTTATTAAGTGGTGATGATTTAACCGGTTGTGAATTTCTTGAAAACGGTGGTCATGGAGTGATTTCAGTCACCGCTAATGTTGCACCCAAACAAATGGCTAACATGTGCAATGCCGCTTTGAATAAGGATTTCCAGCTGGCAAAATCAATAGATAAACAAATTGCCGGGTTACATAGTGCTTTGTTTGTCGAACCGAATCCTGTTTTACCTAAATGGGCTTTGTATAAAATGGGGCTGACTAATTCAGCTTTTTTACGATTACCTTTAGTTGAATCGGAACTAGCTAGCCAAAATCATATCGAACAAGTCATGCGCAGTTCTGGCGTATTATCTTAAGGAGATTGCATGACCTATAAATTTCAACTAATTGGTGTGATAACAGCCACTCTGTTAACTGCCTGTAGTTCATTAGAAGAAAGAGAAGTAGCCAGTGGTTCATTTGACTATGTCAAAGAACAACCCGGGCAAAAAATTAAAATTCCAGATGATGTGGATACGCCTAGATTCAATGAGGCTTATAAACTTCCTGATTTAGGTGAAGATGCACCCAAAAACTCGATGGGCAAAGAGTTGAGTGTACTTTCGCCTTCATTGGTATTGCCAGTTGTAGCAGGTTCGCATATCGAAGAAGGTTCAAAAAATGCCACAGTATGGTTTGACCAAGTGGATGACAGTGTTCCTTTAGATACTGCAGTTTGGAATTCTCTGATTCGATTTTTAGAAATTGAGGGTATTGGTGTTGAAAAGTTTGATAAAGACAATCAACGCTTAATCACAGATTGGGTGGTAATGGACGAAAGCAAAGACAACAAATGGTATAGCTGGTCTAAGTCAGAGCGTACTGTTGGGCAGCGGTTTGAATTTTCTTTAATTAAGAAACCCCATGGTAGAACTGCGTCACTTAGTGTTGATTTGGTTGACTATAAAGAAAAAGTGGACATTCAAAGTACTGAGATAACTCAAGCTAGAGATAAAAGGCGAAACGAAGTCGACGTGTTAAATAGAGTCGTCAAAAACTATGAATTTGAAACAAAAGTCGCTGGTGTTAAACGTTTCCGTAAAATCCGTGAAGGTTTACAGATGGAGTTAGGCTTTGATCGTGATGGAGAGCCTGCTTTTGTTGTTGAAGCGGACTACGACACGACTTGGCCTAGATTTTTACTTGTACTGAGAAAATTGGGCTTTGATGTAAAAGATTATGACAAGTCTAACGGGTTATTGGATGTAAAATACAATGGTTCTGAAGACGGTTGGTGGAGCAATATTTGGTCTAGCGACAAAAATGAGTTCGACTTAGATACACAAGAGTATCGTATCAAAGTGGTAGGTTTAGGTAAAAAAACCTCTATCACAATGTTAGATGATGAGAATAAACCCTTCTTAGTGAATAAACTAACCGATTTGTATCCGAAATTTTCAAAGTTCATGTCGGCTGACGATCTAGATATATAATTAGTATACCTCTGGTTGCCAGCGCAGCCAGAGGATGTGTTTTTAAAGTAAACATCATTCAAACTTTGTACATTCTTCACCATAAGGAGTTGGCATTGCATGTCGATTGCGGATTCAATTTTATCGGTTAACAATGACCTACCAATTCGAACTGAACTTCCAGTACATAGTGGCAAAGTACGCTCTGTTTATTGGTTAACAGAACAAGACAGTCGTCGCCTAATTGAAGAAAAATCCTATCCAGTACCGATTGATACCCCTTTAGCCATTATGGTGATCAGCGACCGGATCTCAGCGTTCGATTGTATCTGGCACGGTGAAGGTGGCATGTTAGGTGTGCCTGGCAAAGGCGCTGCTTTAAATGCTATTTCTAATCATTGGTTTAAGTTGTTTAAACAACAAGGTTTAGCTGATAGTCATATTCTGGATATTCCTCATCCATTTGTTTGGATAGTGCAAAAAGCACAACCTGTGATGATTGAAGCAATTTGTCGTCAATATATTACAGGCTCAATGTGGCGAGCTTATGCAAAAGGTGAAAGAAACTTTTGTGGTATTCAACTCGAGGAAGGCCTCAGTCAAGACAGTAAATTGGCTAATTTACTGATGACACCTTCTACAAAAGGTATTTTAAAGGGGATCCCTAATGTACCTGAAGCAGATGATGTGAATATTACCCGTCAGAATATACTTGATAACTACCCAGCGTTTAATTTTAAAAGTCAAAGTGATGTTTCATTATATGAAAAACTGTTAACCGAAGGGTTCTCCCTGATTAGTCAGGCTTTGTCTGGGTTGGGTCAAGTGTTTGTGGATACCAAGTTTGAGTTCGGCTATATCAAAGATTTAGAAGGTAATGATAAGTTGATTTATATGGACGAAGTTGGCACGCCAGATTCCTCCAGAATTTGGGATGCACAGCAATATGCACAGGGCAGTGTGGTAGAAAATTCTAAAGAAGGGTTTCGTCAGTTATTGCTAAACCATTTTCCTGACCCAGATATTTTGCTAAACAAAGAACGAATGCCTGAGCGCCAAGCATTAGCGACAGACAATGCTTTACCTGTAGATGTCTTGATGCAGGTTTCTAAAACCTATATTGAAATAGCAGAAAAAATTACCGGACACTCTCTGGTGTTAAGTAACAATCCTAAGGCTGAAATTATTCAGATACTCCGTGACGAGTATCAATTAGTTGATTAACGAGTGTTTTAACTAAACCAAACCCTAGCCAAGCTTTATTTCAATATTACTTATTGGAATACAGCAACAGGGTAATATTTCATCATCATCGATAAACGCCAATGGGTCGGTGGTGTATTCAACTTTTCCGCAGATCAATTTGCTCCTACACGCACCACAATAGCCTTCGCGGCAATGATATTGGACCTCAATTTGGTGAAGTTCGATGGTTTCTAGTAGTGTCTTTGAGGCAGTATGTTGGACAGTTTTATGATCTTTTATACTAACCATAAAACTGTCGTTGTTTTTACTCATTTTATTTATAAATCAGGGGTTATAAGTCAAAGTCACCAAAATCTTCGGCATTGACTTCAGAGTCAATTTGACCGACTAGATAAGAGCTGATTTCTGACTCTTGAGGGGCAACTTGCACGTTATCAGAACTTAAATAGTTATTCATCCATGGAAGAGGGTTGCTCTTTACATCAAATGGTTGGCCTAAGCCTATGGCTGACATACGGTGATTAGCAATAAATTCTACGTATTGGCATAAAATTTCTTTATTTAGACCAATCATTGATCCGTGTTGAAACAAAAATGCCGCCCATTCTTTTTCTTGCTCTACTGCATTTAGGAATATCTGGGTGGCTTGTTCTTTACATTCCTCTGCTATTTCGGCCATTTCTGGATCATCTTTGCCTTTTGCCCATAAGTTCAACACATGCTGAGTCGAGGTTAAATGTAGGTTTTCATCACGGGCAATTAAGCGAATGATTTTGGAGTTACCTTCCATTAATTCGCGCTCTGCAAAGGCAAAGGTACAAGCAAAGGACACATAAAAACGAATCGCTTCTAAGGCATTGACTGAATTCATGCATAGATAAAGCTTTTTCTTAAGTTCACGCATCGTGATTGTATGACTCACACCATCGACTACGTGTGTGCCTTCTCCTAACGTTTGCCATAACTGGGTGGCAAAAATGAGGGAATCGTAATACTGAGAGATATCAGCCGCACGCTTTTTGATTTCTTCATTTTCTACTATGTCTTCAAAAATACTGCTGGGATCACCAAATAGGTTACGTAAAATATGAGTGTAAGAACGAGAGTGAATAGTCTCAAAAAATGACCAGGTCTCTACCCATGTTTCTAATTCTGGAATGGAAATGATCGGCAAAAAAGCGATGTTAGGACTTCTACCCTGAATTGAATCTAACAATGTTTGATATTTCAAATTAGAAATAAAAATATGCTTTTCTGAGTCACTTAACTTTTGAAAGTCGACTCTGTCTTTACTGACATCAACTTCTTCAGGACGCCAAAAAAAGCTAATCTGTTTTTCGATCAATTTTTCAAAAATATGATGCTTTTGTTGGTCATAACGTGCCACGTTTACTGGGTTGCCGAAAAACATCGATTCTGTCAGTGGGTTGTTATTTATTTGACTAAAAGTGGTATATTTCATTAATTATTTTTGCCATTAAGAATTCGAAACGCTTAGAAAAAGCTGCCTTCTTAAGTAGAAAGCAGCTTACTGAATTTAGATTTTACATGCGCCGCCAGCACAGTCGTCATCTTCTTCAATGACCACTTCTTTTGGTACAAACTTCTGACTCGTACTAGCAAGTTCATTCTGAGTCGCATCGTCAGCACCATCACGGGTATTGTGGTAATACAAGGTTTTCACCCCTAGTTTGTAACTGGTTAGTAAGTCTTGAAGTAATAACTTCATTGGTACTTTGCCGCCTTCGTATTTATTCGGGTCGTAGCTAGTGTTGGCAGAAATGGTTTGGTCAACAAACTTTTGCATGATACCCGCTAGCTGTAGATAACCATCGTTCGACGGTAAGTCCCATAACAACTCGTATTTGTCTTTAAGTCTTTCGTATTCGGGTACAACTTGTTTTAACACACCATCTTTACTGGACTTAACACTGATATGTCCTCGAGGTGGCTCGATTCCATTCGTGGCATTGGATATTTGCGAGGATGTTTCTGAGGGCATCAAAGCCGACAGTGTACTGTTACGTAAGCCGTATTGTTTAATGTCTGATCTAAGTGAATCCCAATCGCAATGAAGTGGTTCGTCACAAATTTTATCGAGGTCTTTTTTGTAGGTATCAGTTGGCATTAAACCTTGGAAATAAGTGGTTTCGTTGAATTTAGGACACGCACCTTTTTCTTTGGCTAAGTTACAAGAGGCCTGCATTAAGTGATATTGCATGGCTTCAAAGGTTCGATGAACTAAACCATTTGCGCTACCGTCTGAATATTTCACTCCATTTTTGGCGAGGTAATAAGCAAAATTAATCACACCTATACCCAATGTACGACGCCCCATGGTGGCATTGAACGCCGCTGGAACAGGGTAATCTTGGTAATCTAACAAGTTGTCGAGTGCTCGCACAGCTAAGTCAGACAATTCAGCAAACTCATCCAGGCTTTCAATCGCACCTAAGTTAAATGCAGATAACGTACATAAGGCTATTTCGCCATTCTCGTCATTCACGTGTTCTAGAGGTTTAGTCGGTAAGGCAATTTCTAAACACAAATTGCTCTGACGAACCGGTGCCAATTTAGGGTTAAATGGGCTGTGAGTATTACAGTGATCAACATTTTGTAAGTAGATACGACCAGTACTGGCACGCTCCTGCATAAATAAGCTAAATAATTCAATGGCTTTAATATGCTTTTTACGGATGCTTTCGTCTTTTTCGTAGTGCACATATAAACGTTCAAATTCATCTTGGTCGGCAAAAAATGCGTCGTACAGACCAGGTGTGTCAGAAGGGCTGAATAAGGTAATGTGCTGATCTTTGATTAAACGGGTATACATCAATTTATTAAATTGCACACCGTAGTCTAAGTGACGTACACGGTTTTCTTCGACACCACGGTTATTTTTCAATACTAAAAGTGATTCGACTTCTAAATGCCACAAGGGGTAAAACAATGTCGCTGCACCGCCTCGGACACCACCTTGTGAACAACTCTTAACCGCTGTTTGGAAGTGCTTATAAAAGGGAATACAACCAGTGTGAAAAGCTTCACCACCACGAATAGGACTACCTACAGCGCGAATACGTCCTGCATTGACACCAATACCAGCACGTTGGCTAACATATTTGACTATGGCACTCGCTGTGGCATTAATGGAGTCTAAACTGTCTCCAGCTTCAATTAATACACAAGAACTAAATTGACGGGTAGGGGTTCTAACACCGGCCATGATAGGCGTTGGTAATGAAATTTTGAATTTAGACGTGGCATCATAAAAACGTTTGATGTAGTCCATACGTGTATCTTTTTCATAGTTAGCAAACAAACAAGCTGCGACTAATATATATAAGAACTGTGCACTTTCGTAAATTTCGCCAGTCACTCGGTTTTGGACTAAGTATTTGCCTTCGAGTTGTTTAACTGCCGCATAACTAAAATCCATATCCCGCCAATGATCGAGATATTCATTTATTTCATCAAATTCGGCAGCGCTGTAATCTTGCAATAAATGCTGGTCGTACTTACCTTTGTCCACCATGCTTTTAACATGATCTTTCAAAGTCGGTGGCTCAAAACGACCATAGGCCTTTTTACGCAAATGAAATATGGCTAATCGCGCGGCTAAATATTGATAGTCTGGACAATCAGTCGAAATTAAATCGGCAGCAGAGCGTATCAGTGTTTCGTGTATATCAGCCGTTTTAATACCGTCGTAAAATTGAATATGCGCTTTGATTTCAACTTGTGAAACGGAAACGTTATTTAAGCCTTTTGCAGCCCATTCGATTACTTTATGGATTTTTTCCAGATCAATAATCTCACGTTCGCCGGTGCGTTTAGTGACGTATAAATTGTTATTCATGTTTTTAGCCGTTCTTTATTATTTTAAGCCGTATAGATGACTTTTATTTAGCGTGAAAATGCAATGTTAGAGTTGCTTACCCCTAAGCCCTTTATGTTTGTTAATACGAACACATTTTTTGCTTTTTTAAAGTTTTTGTTATATTTGTGTTTTCGTATTCAACATAACACAAGATAATGAGGTTTTTGATGCAATGCAACCCAACATGTGGTGGTTTTATGTTCGATCTTGGTGCAGTAAATAAAAGGTTAGTAGTGACTCACCTAAAAGCGCCTTTTGAGTTTCGGTTAATAGAAATGCAAGACAATATTTAACATATTTTTTTTATTAAACTTTTTTAATGTAAAAAACGAGATTTATGAATTTATGGATATATGGGGGTGAAAGCTGGGCTAAGGCACTAGATGTCGTGTTTTTCAATGATTGGTCTTCGACTTGTTGACTTAAAAATAGGCTAATAAATCGCTCGGGCTATGAATGCTAAGGTCTGCGTTCCACTCGACAGTTTGTTGTTTGTCTGAGATATAACCGTATTGGGCAATAACGCTAACCATATTAGCTGAGTTTGCTGCTTGAATATCTCTTTCAGCGTCGCCTATGTACCAAGTGTTGGGTAAGGCCAAAGAAAGTTTTTCTTCGGCATGTAATAAAGGTAGAGGATGGGGTTTTCTTTCGCTTAATGTATCGCCACTAATAATCACTGCACAATTTTGTAACAGAGGAAATGACGTAACCAGTTTTAAGGTCAAAAATTCTGGTTTGTTGGTGACAATTCCCCAAGGGATCGCATTTTGATTCAGATTCAATAGAAGGTCTTCAATACCGACAAAATAGTCAGTATCTACACAAATATTGTTATCGTAGTAATCTAAAAACTGCTGACGCAAACTAGCAAAGTCAAAGTTTTTAAGATCATCGCCAAAACCTAATTCGAGCATGCCTTTGGCTCCATCGGAAGCAATGTTGCGGTAGGTCTCATGAGCCACTTCAGGGCGCTCCAAATCTCTTAGAATATGATTTAGCGCATTTCCTAAATCTTTAGCAGTATCGAGTAAGGTGCCATCAAGATCGAATAATATCGCATTAGGTCTATTTAACATTTAAGCGTCGCTATTTTGGCAATGAATTATATAATTAACATCCACGTTATTTTTGGATAGATAATATTCTTGGCTTATGGGGTTCATATGTAAGCCAATCATTCTGTGCACTACCAGTTGAGTGTCGTCTATCCAAGATATCAATTCTGATGGTTTAATAAATTTATCGTGTTGGTGTGTACCTTTGGGTACTAGCCCTAACACGTATTCGGCACCAACAATGGCCATCAAGTAAGATTTAATATTTCTATTTAAGGTAGAAAAAAACACATGCCCACCAGGTTTGACTAAACGATAACAGGCGTTGACCACTGAGCTAGGGTCGGGCACGTGTTCTAACATTTCCATACAGGTCACCACATCAAACTGAGCGGGGTGTTTATCGGCAAACTCTTCGGCGGTAGTCTGCTGATAATTGACGCTTAAGCCAGATTCTAAACCGTGCAAACGAGCGATTTCTAAAGGTGCTTCACCCATATCAATGCCCGTTACTTGGGCACCATGACGCGCCATGCTTTCAGCTAAAATGCCGCCACCACAACCCACATCTAATACTTGTTTATTTGACAAACCATCACTATGTTGCTGGATATAATCTGTTCTTAAAGGATTGATTTGATGTAATGGTTTGAATTCACCAGCAAGGTCCCACCACCTTGAAGCTAATTCAGAAAACTTTTGGATTTCGTTATGGTCGACATTTTGTTTATTGATCATTTGGCCTGATTATCATTCTTATCTTAAACAACGCCCATCTTAATCTACTATCCGAGTAAATAAAATTGCCAACGCTGGATAAATAACGATTAAAAACCGTCTCAAAGAAAACGTCTAGGACACTCCACGTCTTCATTAAGTTTTTTCAGAAGGCAAGGCATTGACGAACCTTGAATTGAAGCGTCCCTGTGGTCCTGAAACGTGATTTTTGACATAATGTGGATAGATACTGTCTGTTTGAACACTATATGAGCGACTTGCAGCTATTCATTTTAATTTGTAGGTGATAGAATCGAGCGGTTGAAAATAAAGATAAATTTGAGTGGGAACGTAAACCTAATTTTAAGTCCTAGCTTATAATTGACCAAACGAATTTCACTTGATTAATATTTTAATAATAACGATTAGGGACAAGGCTGTATATGACTGATCACGCCCATGAAATTCTTCCAATTAATATAGAAGAAGAACTTAAAAACTCTTATCTCGACTATGCGATGAGCGTTATTGTTGGCAGGGCGCTGCCTGATGTACGAGATGGCTTAAAGCCGGTTCACCGCCGGATTTTGTTTGCCATGAACGAATTAAAAAATGACTTTAACAAACCTTATAAGAAGTCTGCCCGTGTAGTAGGTGACGTAATCGGTAAATATCACCCTCATGGTGATTCAGCTGTTTACGAAGCTATCGTACGTATGGCGCAGCCTTTCTCCCTTAGGTATATGCTAGTTGATGGCCAAGGAAACTTTGGTTCTGTAGATGGTGATTCAGCTGCGGCGATGCGTTACACCGAAATTCGTATGGCAAAAATAGCGCACGAGTTATTGGCTGATTTAGAAAAAGAAACTGTTGATTTTGTACCTAATTACGACGAATCAGAATTTATTCCTAATGTTTTGCCAACCAGAGTCCCTAATATATTGATCAATGGTTCTTCAGGCATTGCGGTAGGTATGGCGACTAATATACCGCCACACAACCTAACTGAAGTGGTTAATGGTTGTATCGCTATGGTTGATAACCCAGATATAACTATCGAAGAATTAATTGAACACATTCCAGGACCTGATTTCCCCACTGCTGCATTTATAAGTGGTAGAAAGGGTATTGAAGAAGCCTATCGTACTGGTCGCGGCAAAATTTATATGCGCGCCCGTGCAGAAATTGAAACCGAAGATAACGGTAAAGAAACCATTATTGTTCACGAAATCCCTTACCAGGTGAATAAAGCGCGATTAATTGAAAAAATCGCCGATTTGGTTAAAGAAAAGAAAATTGAAGGTATTTCTGCCTTACGTGATGAGTCTGATAAAGACGGAATGCGTATTGTTGTTGAAGTAAAACGCAACGAATCAGGCGAAGTACTGTTAAACCACCTTTATTCTCAAACCCAAATGCAAACCGTATTTGGTATCAATATGGTGGCGCTAGATAAGACTCAGCCTAAGATATTTAATTTAATGGATATCTTAAAGGCGTTTGTATTACATCGCCGCGAAGTGGTTACAAGACGTACCGTATTTGAACTGAAAAAAGCTCGTGAACGTGCTCATATTCTTGAAGGTTTAGCGATTGCGTTGGTTAATATTGATCCAATCATTGCTATGATAAAGGCCTCTAAAAGTCCCGCTGAGGCCAAAGTATCTTTGACCGCACAAGGTTGGTCTTTAGGCGATGTAGCTGAAATGCTTGAACGAGCTGGTAACGATGCTGCACGTCCAGACTGGTTAGAGCCAGAGTATGGTATTCGTGATGGGTTATATTATTTAACTGAACAACAAGCTCAAGCTATTCTTGATTTACGTTTGAATAAGTTAACTGGTTTGGAACACGACAAAATATTGTCCGAATACAAAGAGTTACTTGAAGTTATCGCTGAGTTATTACACATCTTAGGAAGCCCTGAACGTTTGATGGAAGTTATTCGTGAAGAGCTTGAACAAGTGCGTGATGAATATGGCGATGAACGACGCACAGTTATTACTGCCGCATCTCACGATATTGATATTGAAGATTTAATCGAAAGAGAAGAAGTGGTAGTCACTTTATCTCGTGAAGGTTATGTTAAGTATCAAAAACTCAATGATTATGAATCTCAGCGTCGTGGTGGACGTGGTAAGTCTGCTACTAAGATGAAAGATGAAGATTTCATTGAGAAGTTATTGGTAGCTAACACCCATGATCATATTTTGTGCTTCTCTACGCGTGGCCGTTTGTATTGGTTAAAAGTGTATCAATTGCCCCTAGCCAGCAGAAACGCTCGTGGTCGTCCAATAGTGAATATTCTTCCTCTTGAAGAAAATGAACGTATTACCGCTATTTTACCTATTCAAGAATTTGAAGAAGGTAAATATGTATTGATGGCAACTGCCAACGGTACAGTGAAGAAAACTGCATTAACATCATATTCTCGTCCAAGAGCGAACGGAATCATTGCCGTTAATTTGAACGATGGAGATGAGTTGATTGGTGTGGATATCACCAACGGTGAAGACGACATTATGTTGTTCTCTGATGCAGGTAAGGTAGTACGTTTTAACGAGAAACAACGTGAAGCGGAAACTGGCAATGTTAAACTTGATCCAGAAACAGGCGAAGAGTTACTTGCGTTACGTCCGATGGGAAGAACTGCGACAGGTGTGCGCGGTATTCGCCTAAAAGACGGACAAAAAGTCATCTCACTGATTGTACCTAAAGGTGACGGTGCAATTTTGACCGCAACTGAAAACGGTTTTGGTAAACGTACGCCAGTGGCAGATTACCCAGCGAAGAGTCGTGCGACTCAAGGTGTGGTATCAATAAAAGTCTCTGAGCGTAACGGAAAAGTAGTTGGCGCAGTACAGGTCAATGAAAGTGATGAAATCATGCTTATCAGTGACCAAGGTACACTCGTTAGAACCCACGTTGAAGAAGTCTCAACTGTTGGCCGTAATACTCAAGGTGTGCGCTTAATACGCACCATTGAAGGCGAACACGTTGTTGGTTTACAACGTATCGACGAAATCGAAGTGCCTGAAGTTGAGTTAATCGAAGGCGAAGAAGCTGAAGTGATTGAAGCAAGTGCTGTTGAAAGTACTGGCGACAAAACTGGCGACAAAACTGATGACAACGCTGAAGAAAACAAAGACGAATAAGTGAGTCCAATTTTTTATATTGAAAAATATGGAAACTAACTAATTTATAGGTACTAATATCCCTAAATTAGAAACAATAACGAGTGGCTGATGCCACTCGTTTTTTTTTGGTAGATAAATGACAAAAATTTATAACTTCTGTGCAGGTCCTGCCATGTTACCCACAGCAGTGATGGAAAAAGCACAAGCAGAGTTTTTAGATTGGCAATCTTTGGGCCGTTCTGTGATGGAGATTAGTCATCGCAGTAAAGAGTATATTGCGCTGGCTGAGACAGCAGAACAAGATCTAAGGGAATTACTCTGTGTGCCTGCTAACTACAAAGTTCTGTTTGCTCAAGGTGGTGGGCGAGGTCAGTTTTCTGCTGTTCCAATGAACTTGCGTGAAAGAGGTGATTCAGCTGACTTTTTGCTGACGGGGTCTTGGTCTGAAGGAGCAATAAAAGAAGCCGGTAAATTTTTAAAAACCAATGTGGTGGCGGGCGTTGTCATTCAGGATGGTTTAAGTACTGTCCCTCATATTACCCCCTCACAAATTGATCAAAAAAGTGCTTATGTACATTATTGTTCAAATGAAACCGTCGATGGTATCGAAATAAATGACATCCCAGATTGCGGCGATGTGCCATTAGTAGTGGATATGTCTTCTAATATTTTGTCTCAACCCATAGATGTCTCAAAGTTTGCGGTGATTTATGCAGGTGCTCAGAAAAACATTGGTCCATCAGGTTTATCTGTTGTTATTGTCAGAGATGATTTATTAGATTTTGCGATGCCTGAAATACCGACCTTTTTGCATTATAAAACCATGGCTAAGCATGACTCCATGTACAATACGCCACCTACTTATTCATGGTATCTAGCGGGGCTAGTCTTTAAATGGCTTAAAGAACAAGGTGGAGTTGAAGCTATAGCCAAGAAGAATGCTGAAAAAGCAGCGCTATTGTATAAATGTATTGATGAAAGTGGTTTCTATCTAAACAAAGTCCACGCAGATTTTCGCTCAAAAATGAACGTTACTTTTCATCTGCCTAATACGGACTTGGACGCTATTTTTATAGCAGAATCAGAACAAGCAGGATTAACCGCACTCAAGGGCCACCGTAATGTAGGTGGCATGCGCGCCAGTATCTATAATGCTATGCCTATCGAAGGTGTTTTAGCGTTAACCAAATTTATGCGAGATTTCGCTAGGAGACACAAATAATGGAAAAATTACATCTTGCACCGATTAATCTGGTAGGTGGGACGGTGAATGTACCGGGGTCAAAAAGTTTGTCTAACCGTGCGTTGCTGCTCGCTGCATTGGCCAAAGGCGAAACGCATCTCACGAACTTGCTAGACAGTGAAGACATTCACCATATGCTTAATGCCTTGACCAAATTGAATGTTAGTTATCGTTTATCTGAATGTAAAACCCAGTGTTGGGTAACAGGTAATGCAGGTGTGTTCAATGTGCCTGAGCCTGTTAGTTTATTTCTAGGTAATGCTGGTACAGCTATGCGACCACTTTGTGCTGCGCTTGCATGTAGCATTGGAGAGTTTGAGCTGACAGGTGAGCCTCGAATGGAAGAGCGGCCAATAGGTGCTTTAGTTGATTCTTTGCGCCAAGCAGGAGCTGACATAGAGTATTTAAAAAATGATGATTATCCTCCTTTATCAATTAAAGGCCATGCCTTACAAGGTGGCAGTATCACAGTGGATGGCAGTGTTTCTAGCCAATTTTTAACAGCTTTGCTAATGAGTGCGCCTCTGTTCAAGCAAGACACTACTATTGAAATCAGTGGTGATTTAGTCTCAAAACCTTATATCGATATCACATTGCACACTATGGCGCAGTTTGGCATTGAAGTTGAAAACCAAAACTATCAACGGTTTGTGGTTAAAGGACTACAGCAATATAAAGCTCCCGGTCATTTTATGGTGGAAGGCGACGCATCATCAGCTTCGTATTTTTTAGCGGCAGGCGCGATAAAAGGTGGCACAGTTAAAGTTACTGGCATTGGCAAAAATAGTATTCAAGGTGATATTCGTTTCGCCGAAGTATTGGAAAAGATGGGTGCAAAAGTGAATTGGCAAGATGACTTTATTGAAGTCACTAGTGCACCATTGACCGCAGTCGATTTAGACATGAATCATATTCCTGATGCCGCTATGACCATTGCAACAACGGCACTTTTTGCAACTGGCACAACGTCAATTAGAAATATCTACAATTGGCGAGTGAAAGAAACCGATCGTTTAGCTGCAATGAGTTGTGAACTTCGTAAAGTAGGTGCGACAGTAGAAGAGGGTGAAGACTATATAACTATTACTCCGCCAAAACAGTTACTACATGCCGAGATTGATACATACAATGATCACCGTGTTGCTATGTGTTTCTCATTAGTTGCCTTAAGTGACACCGCAGTCACAATCAATGATCCCAGTTGTACGGCTAAAACCTTTCCAGACTATTTTGATAGGTTTGACACTATTTGTAAGTAAACTTTACAGCAAGGGGCTGTTGCCCCTTGATTTATATTGATTTTAACCCGCATACATTTATTGTTAAAAAATTGTCACTATAGTGTCATTGCTTATCTAGTATCTATCCGTATAATTGCGCCCGATTTTCTTAAGCTCAGGAGAGCGCATGTACACAGAACCTGTCATCACAATCGATGGGCCAAGCGGAGCAGGTAAGGGAACTGCCAGTACCTTGTTGGCTAAAAAGCTTGGTTGGCACTTCTTAGACAGTGGGGCTATCTACCGTGTCTTAGCCGTTGCCTCAATCCATCATCAAATACCAGCCGATGACGAGATAGGTTTGTTACCTTTAGCAACAGGCTTAGATGTAAACTTCGAAACAACAGGCAATGGCGTCAGGGTGATCCTTGAAGGCGAAGATGTTAGCGATACTATCCGTACTGAAGAAGTAGGCGCTACCGCCTCAAAAATAGCTTCTTTACCTTCTATTAGAGAAGCGTTACTCAGACGTCAAAGAGGCTTTAAACAAGCACCAGGGCTAGTGGCAGATGGAAGAGATATGGGAACAGTTGTTTTCCCTGAAGCTCAAGTTAAAATCTTCTTAACGGCCAGCGCTGAAGAACGTGCCGATAGACGCTTTAAGCAGTTGAAAGATACGGGGCATGATGTTAGCATACTGCGCCTTTTGGATGACATAAAAGCGCGTGACGAAAGAGATGCGAATCGAACCGTTGCCCCCTTAGTGCCAGCAAAAGACGCATTGTTTCTAGATTCAACCAAGTTGGATATAGGGCAAGTGATTGAAAAGATTGAAATATTTATTGAAGAGAAATTAACTAAAGCATCTACCTCAATAAATAGTTAAGTAGTAAAAACCTGCCAAGTTATGGATGATTTGGTTATGAATAACAACCCCGCGCTCACTGGATTGTAACGTGGATGTCAAAAAGAAACTTATTAAAACACTATGATTGAAAATTTTGCTGATCTATTCGAAGAAAGTTTAAAAGTAATTGAAACCCGTCCTGGCTCTATCGTTAAAGGTACTATCGTATCAATTGATAAAGATATCGTGCTTGTTGATGCTGGTCTTAAATCTGAAAGCGCCATCCCTGTAGAACAATTTAGAAACGCCGAAGGCGAACTAGATGTTGTTGTAGGTGATGTAATTGATGTCGCTTTGGATGCCATAGAAGATGGTTTCGGTGAAACAATTTTATCTCGCGAAAAAGCGAAACGCCATGAAGCTTGGGTAGAATTAGAAAAGGCTTACACTGAAAAAGAAACCATCATAGGTGTTATTAACGGTAAAGTTAAAGGTGGCTTTACGGTTGAAGTGAACACAGTTCGTGCTTTCTTACCAGGTTCTTTGGTTGATGTACGTCCAGTTCGCGATACGACTCATCTTGAAGGAAAAGAATTAGAGTTTAAAGTTATCAAACTTGACGCTAAACGTAACAACGTTGTTGTTTCTCGTCGTGCGGTTATCGAAGCAGAAAGCAGTGCCGAACGTGATACGCTTCTAGCTAACCTTGAAGAAGGTCATGAAGTTAAGGGTATCGTTAAGAACCTTACTGATTACGGTGCGTTTGTTGACTTAGGTGGCGTAGATGGTCTTCTACACATCACAGATATGGCTTGGAAACGTGTTAAGCACCCAAGTGAAATCGTTAATGTTGGTGATGAAATCAACGTTAAAGTATTAAAATTCGATAAAGAAAAATCTCGTGTTTCTCTTGGTATGAAACAGATGGGCAACGATCCTTGGCAAGAAATTGCTAACCGTTACCCTGAAGGCGCTAAATTAAGCGGTGCTGTGACTAACCTAACTGATTACGGTTGTTTCGTAGAAATCGAAGACGGTGTTGAAGGTTTGGTTCACGTTTCAGAAATGGATTGGACTAACAAAAACATTCACCCTTCTAAAGTGGTTAACCTTGGTGACGTTTGTGAAGTTATGGTGCTTGAAATTGACGAAGAACGTCGTCGTATTTCTCTTGGCCTTAAACAATGTATTCCTAACCCTTGGGAAGAATTCGCTAAAGCACAAAGCAAAGGCGACAAAGTTAGCGGTAAGATCAAATCTATCACTGATTTTGGTATCTTCATCGGTCTTGATGGCGGCATAGACGGTCTAGTTCACTTGTCTGATATCTCTTGGAATAAGACTGGCGAAGAAGCGGTTCGTGACTATAAGAAAGGCGACGAAATATCTGCTGTTGTTCTTCAGGTTGATCCAGAGCGTGAACGTATCTCTCTTGGTGTTAAACAAATCGAAGAAGACCCGTTCAACCAGTACATAGCTGATACTAAGAAAGGTACTATCGTAACTGGAATGGTTACTGCGGTTGATGCTAAAGGTGTAACTGTTAAGCTTGGTGAAGAAGTTGAAGGTTATATCCGTGTAGCTGATTTAGCACGTGACCGTGTTGAAGATGCATCTACAGTTGTTAGCGTTGATACAGAAATCGAAGCTAAGTTCATGGGTGTTGATCGTAAGAATCGCATCGTTAACTTATCTGTTAAAGCGAAAGACCATGCAGATGAGAAAGACGCACTTGATAAAGTGAATCAACAAGAAGAAGTTGGTTTCACTAACGCATTTGCTGATGCATTTAAAGCAGCTAAAAGCGACTAATTGACGTCATAAGCAAGCGTGTTAATTATTTTTTGAAACATGAATAGTTTTGACAAATAACTTAACGCGCTTATTATCGGTACTAACAGCTTTTTTGATTGACGGAGAGTTTACTAATGACTAAGTCAGAACTTATAGAAAGACTGGCCGATAAAATGCGTCAGGTTCCAGCCAAAGACGTGGAATCATCGATAAAAGAAATGCTAGAACAGATGGCGCAAACCTTACAAAAAGGTGAACGTATCGAAATTAGAGGTTTTGGTAGTTTTTCTTTGCATTATCGTGCACCACGCGTTGGTCGTAATCCGAAAACCGGTGAAACTGTGAAGCTTGATGGTAAATACGTTCCACATTTTAAACCAGGTAAGGAATTACGTGAAAGGGTCAACGAGAGTTTAGTTAGTTGATTTTTTGGTAATATTTTTTAAAAACGGCACTCCAATTAGGGTGCCGTTTTTGTTAGAGTTACACAATGTTCTATCACTTCATTTTGTAGACCACATTGAATAATCAAAGTAGTAGTCGAAACCAAACTAGCCATCAATGCCATGTTAGATTAGAAAACCCAAAGGGGGCGAAATGAAAGTTAAAGGATTATTGTTATTACTCTTTGTATTGTTAACGCTTATTATCGCTGGGTTTATCGGTTCACAGAATAGTCATTTAGTGTCTATCAACTATATATTGGCCGAAACAGACATGCGTATGTCAGTATTATTGGCCATAACATTCTCTTTAGGCGTTTTATTCTCCGTGTTGCTAATTATCGGTTATATCTTGCGATTAAAATGGCGTATAAGTAGCTTAGAGCGCAAAAATAAAAAACTCTCAATGCCCGCTAACGTTTCATAATGTTAGAACTCCTCTTTCTATTACTCCCAGTTGCCGCCGGATATGGTTGGGTGATGGGTCGAAACAGTGCTCGTCAGGCACAACAGCGACATTCAAGTATCTTAGCCAAACATTATTATAGAGGGCTAAATTTCCTTCTTTCAGATGAGCCCGATAAAGCGGTTGATACACTGATTAAAATGATCGATTTAGATAGTGATACGGTTGAAACCCATATCGCAATGGGCAAGTTTTTCAGGCACAGAGGTGAGCTAGATCGCGCTATTAGAGTGCATCAAAACTTAGTCAGTAAAGAACAAATCTCAGCGCTACAAAGAGAATCTGCGTTATATGAATTAGGTCGAGATTATATTTTGGCTGGTTTTTTAGAACGTGCAGAAAATGCCTTTTTACAGTTATTAAATAGCCAAAAACATTTCTTAAATGCACAAGTCCAACTATTCAATATTTATCAAACCACCAAAGAGTGGAAAAGAGCGATTGAACTAGCAGAACAAATGATTGGTGCAGGCGGTGACAGTGATGAGTTATGTAATAGAGTCGCACACTTTTACTGTGAACAAGCCTGTATTGAGATTAAAGACAATAACCTGATTGAAGCAGAAGCAAACCTTAAAAAAGCAGTGGTTGCCGATGAAAAAGCGGTTCGTCCTTGGCTTTTGTTAGGTGAAATTGCTATGCAACAACAAAAATATAGTGACGCTATTGATTGTTTGAGTGAAATTCCTAGCCGAGACGTGAGTTGGTTAAGTGAGGCTATTCCTCTAATCGAAGAGTGTGCTGAGCGGTTAAATGACGATGTAAAACTGAATAAAGTATTGGATGAATACTGGCAGCAATGTGCGACTGCCTACTTGGCTAAAGTTAAACTTATGGCTAAAGATGGCGAAGCAGAAAATGCCGCACAAGTATTACTAGAACAACTAAAGAAACATCCCACCATGAAAGGATTCAAAACCTTAATGGGACTTTACATTGATTTACAAGATCATGAGCAATCGACTAATAGTTTGGTATTGCTAAAAGAATTAGTAGAAGAGCAAATAGAACAACGGCCTAAGTATAAATGTCATAGCTGTGGGTTTGCTGGTAGCAAAATTCACTGGTTATGTCCTTCATGCAAAAAATGGGGTGTGGTTAAACCAATTAAAGGCCTAGACGGGGAGTAGTGTGATAAATATTAAAAGAGATCCTAAAGTTGTAGTAGCGCTTGATTTTGATCAACAGAATAAGGCCGATGCGTTTGTTGATAAGCTTGACCCAACAATGTGCAAACTAAAAGTGGGCAAGGAAATGTTCACGCATTTTGGCCCTAGTTTTGTAAGGTCTCTAGTTGATAAAAATTATGATGTTTTTCTAGACTTAAAATTTCACGATATTCCTAATACTGTCGCTAAGGCTTGCCAAGCCGCTGCTGATTTAGGTGTGTGGATGGTCAATGTGCATGCATCAGGTGGTCCAAAAATGATGGAATATGCCAGAGAAAGTCTTGATAAGTATACGACTAACAGACCTTTACTGATTGCTGTCACAGTTTTAACTAGTATGGATCAACAACAATTAACGGCTATCGGTATTAATTCCACACCAGAAGAACACGTGTTGAAGTTAGCTAAATTGACACATGATTGTGGTTTGGACGGAGTAGTGTGTTCGGCGCAAGAGTCGACATTACTCAAATCAAATATTGCCAAAGATTTTCAGCTAGTCACACCTGGAATTCGCCCTGAAGGATCAAGCAAAGGCGACCAAATGCGTGTAATGACGCCTAAACAGGCAATTCAAGCGGGTTCTGATTACTTGGTTATTGGTCGACCGATTACTCAATCAGCCGACCCTCTCAAGACCTTAATTCAGATCAATGCCACTATTAGCTAATACTACAGTGTTTCTAACGCCGTTTTAGCGTCTAAATATTCAAGGTTAAGCTCTTTACCTAACGCATCTACAACCGCTTTATACGTGACTTTACCTTGATGAACATTTAAACCATTTAATAAATGTGGGTCATCTAACATGGCTTGTTTCGGGCCTTTATTGGCTAAAGCAAGTCCAAAGGGCAAAGTTGCATTATTCAGTGCCATAGTGGATGTACGGGCCACACCACCTGGCATATTGGCTACACAATAATGTACTACGTCATCAATGATATACACCGGATCTTGGTGAGTTGTGGCCTTTGATGTTTCAAAACATCCACCTTGATCTATAGCAACGTCTACTAACACAGAGCCAGGTTTCATATTTTTGATATGTTCTCGGTTGAGTAATTTAGGTGCGGCAGCGCCAGGGACTAAAACGGCACCCACAACTAAGTCTGCTCTAGATGAATAATATTCAATGGCTTCTGCCGTTGAGAATACGGTGGCTAAACGACCTTCAAAGATATCATCTAATTCGCGTAATCTATTTAAAGAGCGATCAAGTATGGTGACATCAGCGCCTAAGCCCATTGCCATTTTAGCGGCATTCAAACCTACTACACCACCACCAATGACTAACACTTTACCGGGGGCTACACCGGGTACGCCGCCTAATAACGTACCGCTACCACCTTGGGCTTTTTCTAAATAATGCGCACCGGCTTGCACCGACATTCTTCCTGCCACTTCACTCATAGGCGCTAAAAGCGGTAAGGTGTTTCTATTGTCTGTCACAGTTTCATAGGCAATACAGGTTGCGCCTGACTCAACTAATAACTGAGTTTGTACTGGATCGGGTGCTAAATGCAGATAAGTATATAAAGTTTGACCTGGACGTAACATCTTACATTCATTTGGCTGAGGCTCTTTGACCTTTACAATCATATCCGCCTTGGCAAATATTTTTTCTGCGCTGTCAATTATCTCTGCACCGGATGCAATATATTGCTCATCGGTAAAGCCTATAGAATGTCCTGCTTGAGTTTCTACCCATACTTGGTGTGAGTGATGTACAAACTCTTTGACCGCTGCTGGGGTCAAACCGACTCTATATTCATGGTTCTTAATTTCTTTTGGTACACCGATTAACATAATTTGCTCCAGCGATAGGGATATTTTAGGCAAAAAAGTATAGGTGAATATTTAAAGTAAGTTGTTGGGTATTTAGTCTTTCAAAAGTATAATATTTTGTAGATTACTCATTCGTCGGAATATTCTATGCTTATAAAAACGCCTAAACACCTTGATAGAATTGATAGAAACATTCTTATTGAATTGCAAAAAAATTCAAAAGTCACTAACGCAGAGCTTGCCAATAAAGTGGGGCTAAGTGCTAGCCCTTGTTTAGAAAGAGTTAAGCGCTTGGAAACTCAAGGTTATATTAAGGGGTATCATGCTCGCGTCGACCCATCGATGTTAGGTGCCGGCATGTTGGTTTTTGTAGAAATTACCTTAACTAAAACATCAGTTGATATATTTGAAGAATTTTCTGCTGCGGCTCGAAAGCATGAAGATATCCAAGAATGTCATTTGGTTTCAGGCAATTTCGATTTTTTACTTAAAGCAAGGGTGGCTGATATGTCCAGTTATCGTAAGTTATTAGGCGATACATTATTACGTCTACCGGGCGTCAGTGAATCCCGAACTTATGTAGTAATGGAAGAGGTAAAGGAGTCAACACAGGTGAAAATTAGCTTGAAATAAAATTACTGCCCCAGTATTGATTAATTACCGAGCGAAAGCCCTATGCTAACTAGGATTTTTTTGCCTGCGCTGGTATCTTATAGCTCTAGCATAATAATAATTAAGAAAAGATAACTATTTATATGGCGCGACTCACAGGCATTCAAAGGATTATGGAAGTTGGCATGATTATCAGTTGTGTCTTCGCTTTTTTTCTATTGTTAGCTATGGCCTCTTTTCACCCTGCCGATCCCGGATGGAGCCAAGCTGGACTTCAAAGTGACGTCAATAACTGGGTAGGGCCAATTGGCGCATGGTTTGCCGATATCTTATTTTTTACCCTTGGTTCTTTTGCTTATAGTTTGCCATTTTGTTGCGCATTTTTAGGCTGGTTCTTATTTCAACAAACCAAAACCTTATTAGAGATAGATTACTTAACTATTGGGCTAAGACTTATAGGCGTTATTTTATTCGTATTAGGGGCGACTGGGTTGTTAAGCCTGAATATGGAAGATATTCATAATTACACTTCAGGCGGTATGGTGGGTGATGTTTTAAGTTCATCACTGATCCCCTATTTTAGTATGGTAGGTACAACACTTTTACTTCTGTGTTTCTTCTGTACGGGTTTTACCTTATTAAGTGGTGTGTCGTGGGTGGCGATTGTCGATAAAATCGGTGAGTTGGCGATACTCACCAGTCGTTTTATTTATCGCTCTCCGGCTAAACTGAAAAATTCATCGATTCCTCTGCTATCTTTCAAAAAAGCTGAGCCAGCCACTTTAGCGCCAGCTAATAATGATTTTTGGGGCAGTGAACCGCAAAGTAACAGTTTTGAACAAACAAGTGATGAACCCTATGCAGCAGAGCCTGCCGTTCCACAAAGTATTCTTGATGAACCAGAAGAGGAAAAGAAAAGCCCTGTTTCCATTTCTGAATTGAAAAAGAAAATTAGCCTTTCAAGAAAATCACCAAAAGTAGAGCCTGTCATAACAGGCGTTGAGCCAGAAGCTGAAACTATTTCAGGTGAAGTGAACGATGAAGAGCAGGGGCCTATGCCGTCTTTTGACCTACTTGAACGGGCGGATAAAGTTAAGAATCCCATAACACCAGAAGAGTTAGAAATTGTCTCTCGTTTGCTTGAAACAAAACTCGCCGATTTTAATATTGAAGCGCGAGTGGTAGGTGTGTATCCGGGTCCTGTTATCACCCGTTTTGAAATGGATTTAGCGCCGGGCGTTAAAGTCAGCAAAATTACCACCTTATCTAAAGATTTAGCGCGATCTATGTCTGCTATATCCGTGCGCGTAGTGGAAGTTATACCAGGTAAATCTGTTATCGGTTTAGAGCTGCCAAATAAAAAACGCGACATGGTGCGTTTAAGCGAAGTGATCAGCACTGACGTATTCCAATCTTCTGATTCGCCATTAACTATGGTCTTAGGTGCGGATATTTCAGGTAAACCTGTAGTCGTAGATTTGGCAAAAATGCCGCATCTGTTAGTGGCAGGTACCACAGGCTCGGGTAAGTCTGTTGGTGTCAACGTGATGATCTTGAGTCTGTTATACAAATCTACGCCTGAAGATGTGCGTATGATCATGATCGACCCTAAAATGCTGGAATTGTCAGTTTATGAAGGCATACCACACTTATTATCAGAAGTAGTAACAGACATGAAAGAAGCAGCCAACGCGTTACGTTGGTGCGTGGGAGAAATGGAGCGTCGCTATAAATTGATGTCAGCTCTTGGGGTAAGAAACCTAAAAGGTTATAACACCAAAGTGCTTAACGCGATTGAAGCGGGTGAACCCATTCGCGACCCATTGTGGAAGTTTGAAGAAAGCATGGAAACCGAAGCGCCTTTCCTAGAAAAACTGCCAGCCATAGTGGTTATCGTTGATGAATTTGCCGATATGATGATGATTGTTGGTAAAAAAGTAGAAGAGCTGATTGCCCGTATTGCACAAAAAGCCCGTGCTGCTGGTATACATTTAGTGTTGGCAACACAAAGACCTTCTGTAGATGTTATTACTGGTTTGATTAAAGCTAATATTCCTACCCGAATAGCGTTTCAGGTGTCCTCTAAAATTGACTCTCGGACCATCCTCGATCAAGGTGGAGCAGAAGCCTTGTTAGGGGCAGGGGACATGTTGTATTTACCCCCAGGTACAGGTGTGCCGACTCGTATTCATGGTGCATTTGTTGATGATCACGAAGTGCACGCTGTTGTGGCTGATTGGAAAAAACGTGGTGCACCACAATACATCGATGAAATCTTAAATGGTGATGCCAGTGCCGAAATTCTATTACCTGGCGAACAACCGGAAGACTCAGATCAAGAATACGACGTATTTTATGATGAAGCGGTAGCCTTTGTCACAGAAACTCGACGTGCTTCCGTTTCAGGTGTGCAGCGAAAATTCAGAATTGGTTACAATCGCGCAGCCAGACTAGTGGAACAAATGGAACAAAGTGGCGTCGTAACTTCACCCGGGCATAATGGTAATCGTGAAGTATTAGCCGCTGCAGCTCCTAGAGATTAACCCTACAAGAAGTAATTATTAATGAACAAGTTTACCCAGTTCAAAACGCTATTTTTATTTATCGCAATTTTATTGAGCAGTCCATTTTCCTTAGCAACAGAGATGGATGCAAAACAACAGCTGAAAGTTAAGTTGGCTGAATTAAAAACCTATCAAGCCAATTTTACGCAAACAGTGGTCGATATTGAAAACACTGTGTTGCAACAAGCCAATGGACGAATAGTGTTGCAACAACCGAACAATTTATATTGGGAATTGTTTGAACCGAATGAAAGTGTGTTATTGGCTGACGGCACAAATATCTGGAATGTTGACCCGTTTTTAGAGCAAGTGGTGGTTTACGGGGCAGACTCAGCTCTTGAAAATAACCCTTTAATTTTATTAACGGATCCTGACAGTAGTAAGTGGCAAGAATTTGAAGTCAGTCAATCAGATAATCAATTTGTCATTACTCAGAAAGAGTTAAATGGGGGGATTGAGTCGTTACGTTTGGTTTTTAACGGCGACACTTTAGTTGAGTTAGAAAGCGTAGATGGGCAACAACAAAAAAGTTTATTATTGTTTTCTGAGATAAAACAAAACAATTCATTACCCAAAGATACCTTTATTTTTGTGAAGCCTGATGGGTACGAGTTGGACGACCAGCGATAATTATGACCGCAGAATTTGACTTTGCTGACACACAAGACTCGGTTGCACAATTCGCACCTTTAGCCGCTCGTATGCGTCCAAAAGTGATCGAACAGTATTTTGGTCAGCAACATATCATAGGTCCAGATAAACCATTAAGAGCGGCACTATTGCGTGGTCAATGCCACTCAATGATCTTATGGGGGCCGCCAGGTACAGGCAAAACAACTTTAGCCGAATTAGTAGCCAACCATTGCCAAGCGCATATTGAACGATTATCAGCGGTTAGCAGCGGTGTTAAAGACATTCGCCAAGCGATTGATAACGCCAAACATTACGCCAGCCAACATAAACAACGGACCATTTTATTTGTCGACGAAGTACACCGTTTTAACAAAAGTCAGCAAGATGCGTTTTTACCTTACATCGAAGATGGGACTGTGACTTTTATCGGTGCTACCACCGAAAATCCTTCTTTTGAACTAAACAATGCTTTGTTGTCCAGAGCCAGGGTTTATGTGCTTAAAAGCTTAAGCGAAGAGGATCTGAGTGACGTCATTACACAAGCATTAACTGACAAAGAACGTGGACTAGGGCTGACTGATATCACCTTAGATGAGCACGCTAAGTCTATGCTGATTGATATGGCAGCAGGTGACGCGAGGCGTTTGTTAAATTATTTGGAGCTCAGCGCTGATTTTTTACCCTCAGATTCAGTAGACAAAATCCTAACCGTAGATATGGTAAAACTAGCGGTTGGTGAAAAGGTCGCACAGTATGATAAAAATGGTGATCAATTTTACGACTTGATTTCAGCTTTTCATAAGTCGGTACGCGGTTCAGCGCCCGACGCCGCGCTGTATTGGTATGCAAGAATGTTAGTTGCTGGCTGCGATCCTCTGTATGTAGCCAGACGTTTGTTGGCCATAGCCACAGAAGACATTGGTAACGCTGATCCCAAAGCCATGCAAATTTGTCTCAATGCGTGGGATATTTTTCAACGTGTCGGGCCATCTGAAGGTGAAAGAGCGATTGCCCAAGCTACACTTTATTGCGCCAGTACAGCAAAAAGTAATGCAGTGTATATGGCGTTTAATGCCGCCGTAAAACACGCAACAGACACACCTGATTGTGCGGTGCCAGAACACTTAAGAAACGCACCCACTAGCCTGATGAAAGACTTAGGGTACGGTAAAGAATACCGCTATGCCCATAATGAGGAACATGCTTATGCAGCAGGCGAAAATTATTTTCCTGAAGAATTACGCGATACCCAATATTATCAACCTAGCTCACGTGGGTTAGAGAAAAAGCTCCAAGAAAAATTAAAATATTTAAAGGATCTAGATTTGCACAGCACAGAACAAAGGTATAGTTAGTATGCATACAGCTAACATGTATATTTTTATCGCCCTAGGAGGGGCAACAGGCGCATGTTTGCGATATTTTCTTTCGCAACTGATGCTTCAATGGTTTGGCAAAGGCTTTCCTTTTGGTACACTTCTGGTCAATGTTGTGGGTTCATTTTTCTTAGGCTTTTTGTATTCTCTGCTGGAACATGGTCATTTAGAAACGGCTCTATGGCGAACAACAGTTGGAATTGGTTTTCTTGGTGCTCTCACCACATTTTCCACATTCTCAGTAGACACGTTAGTGCTCTTTCAACAGGGCCTGTGGTTTAAAGCCGCACTTAACGTAACATTAAATATATTGTGCTGTTTATTTGCGGCATGGTTAGGCACTCAATTAGTTAAAGGTTAGATAAAACAAAATGTTAGATCCAAAATATTTACGTGGCGATATTCAACAGACTGCTGAAAAATTAAAAAGAAGAGGTTTTGAATTAGACGTAAATTCCTTTATTGAATTGGAAGAAAAGCGTAAATCACTACAAGTACGCACCCAAGAATTACAAAACGAACGTAATGTTCGTTCTAAATCTATTGGCAAAGCTAAAGCGTCGGGTGAAGATATTCAGCCGCTTTTGGCCGAAGTGGGTAAATTAGGTGATGAGTTAGACTCAGCAAAAGCCGAGTTGTCGGTATTGTTAGATGAAATTACTGCGTTGTCGCAATCTATTCCCAATTTACCTGATGATTCAGTACCGCAAGGTGAAGATGAAGCAGGTAACCTTGAAATCAGTCGCTGGGGTACACCTCGTGAATTTAATTTTGAGATTAAAGATCATGTCGACTTAGGTGCAAATTTAAGTAAAGGTGTGGACTTTGATGCGGGGGCAAAATTAGCGGGTTCACGTTTTGTGGTGATGCGTGGGCAAGTTGCTCGCCTTAATCGTGCCATTGCTCAATTTATGCTGGACTTACATACCGAAGAACACGGTTACGAAGAAACTAATGTACCTTTATTAGTTAATCAAGAAAGTATGACAGGCACAGGTCAATTTCCTAAGTTTGAAGGCGATTCTTTCCATACCAAACCTGCTACAGAAGAAGGGCAGGGCTTGTCGCTTATCCCAACTTCAGAAGTACCATTAACCAATATTGCCCGTGACGAAATCTATTCGATTAAAGATTTACCGCTAAAAATGACGGCTTTTAGCCCTTGCTTTCGCAGTGAAGCAGGTTCACATGGTCGTGATACTCGCGGATTAATTCGTTTACATCAATTTGAAAAAGTTGAATTGGTGCAGTTAGTTGAACCTACAACCTCATTTGATGCGTTAGAAGAACTAACAGGTCATGCCGAGAAAGTACTTCAGTTATTAGAATTACCATATCGTAAAATGTTGTTATGTACCGGTGATATGGGCTTCGGTGCCTGTAAAACCTATGATTTAGAAGTGTGGTTACCCGCTCAAGATACCTACCGTGAAATTTCTTCTTGTTCAAACATGTTAGATTTCCAGGCCCGTAGAATGCAAGCTCGTTATCGCGGTGCACATGGTGATAAGCCTGAGTTATTACATACTCTAAATGGCTCAGGATTAGCTGTAGGACGTACTTTAGTGGCCATCTTAGAGAATAATCAGCAAGCTGATGGCTCTGTGACTGTGCCAGAAGTATTGTGGCCTTATATGGGTGGGTTAGAAAAAATAGGTTAGTTTTTAAAGGTTATAAACATTTAGCAGGTTTAGGTAAACCTGCTATTTTTGTTGCCTGTTTGGCTGGGCCTTTTGGAAACAATTTAAACAAATAACGGCTATTACCTTTTTCAGGGCCAAATTCATTGGCCATGGCTTTAACTAAAGCTCGCATCGCTGGGCTGGTATTAAATTCTAGGTAAAACTGACGCACAAATTTCACCACTTCCCAGTGATTATCGGTTAACTCAATGTTTTCCGTTGCCGCCAGTTCAGGCGCTAATTCTTCCTGCCAGTCTTGTACATCCAATAAATAACCGGCTTTATCGGTAGCAATCGTTTTACCTGAAAACTCAAAATAATAATCCATTGTTTCTACCAGCTCACTACATTGTCATATTCTAAACTGAGCTCAACGAACTGTGCGTAAGTGATCAGTTGGATCTTACCACTTTCTATCACTATGCCTCGGGCCTCTGCATCTTCTTTAAGTACGTATACAGACTGCAAGTCAATTAACTTAGGGTACAAGGTCTTATCCAAAACTGCATAGGTTGCGTCTTGGGTCAGCAGTAGTCCTTCAGTCGGCTGAATGCGTTGCAAACAATGTTGCAACGTTAGATGAGTAAAGGGGCTTGAGGTTATTTTATGTAAATTCATTAAAAGCTCATCACATGCTGCTGTGAAGCCAAAAGGCTGGATAAGTCATCATGTTCTATCAGTGTTACCTCAATGCACAACTGAGTGCTTTTGATGCCTCTTTGCTCCAAGCTTTGTCTACATACATAGATGTTTTCTATGTCGTAAAACTCAAGGGCTTTAAAGGTTTTGTGATAGGCCTTGGCATCGATTGCTGCAGGATCTTGGGATAACAATAGTTGTAACACCCCATCTTCGATAAAAAACACACTTACGTCTTGGGCAAAGTTACTCATGGCCATCGCCATATCCAAGCTTTCTTGGCCGTTTGAAGAGCCGTATGGAGCTGATTTATTGATGATTGCTATGCTTGATGTGAGCTGGCTCAAAATTGAATCAACCTGTCGCTATTATTAATTAATACGGCTAACTCACCTAAACCAACAGACTCAAAAGGCGAGGCTAAACTAAAGTGTGGGTTGTCAGAATCACGTGCATCGTCAGCGGTAGTAATACCTCTTTTACTCGCGGCGCTTACACACACCATCAAAGGTACCTGAAACTCCTTAGAAAGTGTTTGCCATGCAGCGTATAAGTCAAACTCATCAGAGGGAGTGATCTGCAAACTAGAACCATTAAGCGTGCCGCTTTGATAAAAAAAGATGCCATTCACTGTATGTTTTGACTGCACAGCCGCAAGGGCAAAACGATATGCACTGTAAGCGTTTTGTTGTGAAAAGGGGGCGGATGTAACTAATAAAGTAAAAGACGACATAGATTGGCAATGTACCATAAAAGAGAGTCATAAAAAAACGCCCCAGCAAGCTGAGGCGTTATTAATAATTAATCCGTTTAGGAATTAATCATCTCCACCGAAGGCACCTAAAAGATGCAAGATAGAAGTGAATAAGTTGTAAATATTCAAGTACATAGAAACAGTTGCACGAATATAATTGGTTTCGCCACCGTTAATGATGCGGCTCGTATCATATAAGATAAAGCCAGACATGATGAACACAATGGCTGAACTAACGGCTAAGCTTAATGCTGGAATACCCAAGAATATATTAGCGATTGAAGCCACCACAGCCACAATTATCCCTACTAGTAAAAAACCACCCATAAAAGAGAAGTCTTTCTTAGTGGTTAACACGTAACCCGATAAACCGAAGAATACTAAGGCAGTGGTACCAAAGGCTTGCATAATTAAACCTGAGCCACCTGGGAAACCTGCATAGTAGTTCAACATTGGCCCTAAAGAAGCGCCTAATAAACCGGTAAACACAAATACAAACACAATACCCATTGAGCTTTGTGCAGCTTTGTTAAGGAAGAAAATCATCACTAAGGCACCAATACTCATCATCATCGCTGCGCCTTGACCTAAGCCAAGAGACATTGCAATACCAGCACATACGGCACTGAATGTTAATGTCATCGCTAACAACATATAAGTATTGCGAAGTACTTTGTTAGTTTGCAATGCAGAAGCTTCACCTGCACTACTATAGGAAGTTCTTTGTTCCATTATCTTCTCCGAAGGTAAGTTAAAACTAATTGTCTACTAGTAGTGTCTTTGTATGGGGTTTGGTTCACTTTTTCAAGTAATACCGTATTTAATTCTTATTTTAATACGTAACTTGATGTAAATGCGCGCAATCCGTTCAAACTATAATCAATCAGCACGTTTTGTTAAATTAGGGCTTTACAAGGCCTAAAAACGTCACTAATATTCGCATCCTCAATTCGGGGAGGCAAAAAAGCTTAGCTTAGCCACTCAAAATTGTAGAACAATTCGGATAGCTGGCAGAGCTCGGTTTAATGCACCTGACTTGAAATCAGACGTACGGTCAAACGTACCGGGGGTTCGAATCCCTCGCTATCCGCCATATTACAAAAACCCGCTTAAATGCGGGTTTTTTGCATTTAGTCTATAGCGAGGGTAAGACCCCCAACGGTTCTACAAAAACTTCCGTAGGTTTTGAACAAGCTTCGCTTGGAGATGTCCACGACGCTCGAGGCGAGTACCAAGGATGATACGAGTTAATCCCGTCCAGTCGCTCAAACACTCACCCAATACCATCAACCTTAAAATTGAGTTTCTTCTTACCGTTGAAAATATTATCGAGTAATAAACAGTAGTAAACAATCAGTATTATTTTACAGTTTTAACAACTTTTACCTTACGATCATAGGCCGCGATGTTTGCTTTAGTTTTACAACCAAGGCTTTTGTTTATCTGCAAGTGTTGCTTCAAAATTCGACATTTCTTTAAATTATTGTGTTTTATCTTTATTCATTATTGGCACCCAACCCACTCAAATACTTCCCATTTTCCAAATCCTATTTAACCAGCCCTTATTTTTTACACTCATCTGTTAGCGAATTTTCCCACATCCTATTTTTATTATTTTATACAGTAGTGGGTTTTTGCTGTTCAGGCGTTATACACTCATACTGAATACTCTCGGTGTTTTGTATTAAAGGTGTAACTTGTATTTTTTGTCTACTCACTAGGTAGATTGAAAATTTCAAACTTGACAGGAAAAGGTTTGCATAGAAATGGCCGATAATAAACATTCAAAGTCCCGGTTCTCAATTCTGACTGAGTTTAAGAACAGTCAGTTGTCGTTGCGTAGTTTTATTTCTCGTTATGTCATTTCACCACAAGATATTGATGATGTTTCTCAGGAAACATTTTTACGTGCGTACAAAGCTGAAAAAGAAAAAGAGATAGAACACCCTAAAGCGTTCTTATTTCGTATTGCAAAAAATTTAATGTTGTCTGAATTTTCCCGTAAAGCCCGAAAAATCACCGATTATATTGAAGACTACGATGGTTCAGAGGAATTACTCAATACTGATAATTTAGAATCAAATGTTATGGCTCAACAAAAGCTTGGGATCTATTGTGAGGCAGTTGCTTCTTTGCCAACACAGTGTCGAAGAGCCGTTATTATGAAAAAAGTGTATGGAATGCAAAATAAAGAGATAGCAAGACGATTGGAACTGTCGGTTAGTACCGTAGAAAAACACCTTACTAAGGGTATCAGGCGCTTAAACTCAACAATAACTAGTCGTTATGGTGAGCAAAATATTCAGGCTTCGTCGCAAAAATCAAATCAAAGGGGGATGAAATAATGGATAAAATTACTGTGTTTCCTCGTTCCTCAGTTCTTGAAGACGAGGCTTGTCAGTGGATCATCAAATTCGAAAGTGATGATGAACCTTCAAAACAAGACATTCAGCAATTAAACGCTTGGTTATCCAAAAGCCCTGTGCATAAACAAACATTGTTACGCTTGTCAAAAACATGGAGCGATATGGATGTGATGTCGGGTTTAATGATCCCATTAGGGCATTCATTAAAACCTAGTCAAAGTAAGCTTAAAACCTTTGCCTTGACACCACTGCTTTTTATGGCAGGTATTTTTCGGGTATTAGCTAACAAAACTAAGACGTTGTTTGGGCCCATTATTATTTTACCAGCAGTCACACTGGTTATCATGTTCAGTCTGTCATTTTTGGGGACCAGTATAACGCCCGAACTCCCTAACAATATGTACATTACGTCCATTGGTGAACACTCCTCTCATACCCTTGAAGACGGTTCAGTATTAACACTTAACAGCAACTCTCAAGTTGAGGTGAATTATACCCTGAGTAAACGGGTCATAAATTTATTAAGGGGGGAAGCACATTTCGATGTCACATCTGATCCTGATCGGCCATTTGAAGTGTATGCGGACAATAGAATGGTCAAGGCCATAGGCACGGCTTTTTCGGTGTATCGTTTAAAAAATAACATTGAAGTGCTGGTGACTGAAGGTAAAGTTGCTCTCGCGATTATTGAGTCAACCTTGTTTGTTAAGCCCGGGTCATTGCCTAAAGGTCGGGCTAGTGTTGAGCAGACGTTATCGGCTAACCCCATAGAAAATACTGTGACCGTTATTGCATCATTGGTAGCTGGACAAAGTATTTCCATTCCCATCAGTTCTAACTCTGATAGTGTGGATAGTGTGGACAGTTTGAACACACCCGTCATTGAATATGCCCAAGGCGACTTAGTTCGTAAGTTGTCTTGGTTAGATGGTCGATTGGTGTTTGCGGGAGAATCACTGGAGGAAGTAGTGGCTGAGGTGAGTCGTCATACGCCGCTATTAATTGAAGTGACGGATCCAGAACTTAAGAAATTACGAATTGGTGGACAATTTCAAGCAGGAGAAACCGATGCGTTGTTTGATGTGTTAGAGTCGGGGTTCGGTATTAAAATTACTCGATTAAATAAGGGGCATGTGCAGTTAGATGCAAAATAGTTACAATGAACATATAAAAAATATAAATACGGATGGCGGTTTTTTGTCGTTCGTAAGTTATATCTCTTTGAGTGCTGCGAAAAGTATATATTTTACAATTTTTCAGTACTTTAGAGGAATGTTATGTTGTGGTGGTTTATTGATGTTTTCTACGCTTGGCATTGCAAGCGAACAAAAACTGTATCAATTTGATATTCCACAACAACCGTTAGCGAAGTCACTAAATGCATTGTCAGACCATACTAAAACACTGGTATTGTTTCCCTATGATTTAGTTGATAATCGTCAAGGAAACATAGTAAAAGGACAATACACTCTAGTTCAAGCAATAGACCGGTTATTGCACAATACGGGGTTGTTTGGTGGCCTTTCTAAAAAAGAAGTGGTAATGATTAGAGAGCAGCAATCTTCCTCACAAAATAATACAAATAATAATAATGGGAACACAAACATGAAAACAAAAAAAAGTATATTAGCGACCACACTCGCATTTTTATTTTCAGGAGCAACCGTCTCAGGTAGTGCCTTGGCACAAGACGCGCCTAAACAAGATCAAGAAGAACAAGCTGAAGTTATTTCCATCCTTGGAACACGTGGAGCACCTAGAACCGTCACTGACTCGCCAGTAGCGATAGACGTGTTTTCTGGAGAAGAATTCACGGCAAATGGCAACACCGCTGACATTACCGACAACCTTAAATCTTTAGTGCCTTCTTTTACTGCCACTCCAGCAACAGGTGATGGTAGTGCGTTTATCCGTCCCACTTCTTTACGTGGCATGGCGCCAGATCAAACGCTTATTTTAGTAAACGGTAAACGTCGTCACCGTTCTTCATTGGTACAGTTTTTTGCGCCTGCCGCTGGAAACGGTGCTCATGGTGTTGATATCGGCATGATCCCTAGTATTGCCCTTAAAAGTGTAGAAGTACTCAGAGATGGGGCAGCGGCGCAATATGGTTCGGATGCCATAGCGGGTGTTATGAACTTTCAACTGAAAGATGCCAGTGAAGGCGGCAGTGTGGTTGCGCAGTATGGTGAATTTTATGAAGGCGAGCAAAGTTGGATAGTGGGTGCCAACGCAGGTTTTGCTCTAGGAACAGATGGTTTTTTTAATATCAGTTTTGAGACCAATGATAATGAAGCACTTTCTCGTGGTATTCAGCGCGCAGACGGTCAACAGTTAATCGATGACGGTGTTCAAGGTGTCGGTTCAGACTCACCTTTTGGTGATGAACCTTTTGTACAATCTTGGGGCCGTCCAGAAACCAGTGGCACACGGGTAGCCTTTAATACGGGTTATGAAATAAATGATGCTGTCGAATTATATATGCATGGTGGTTATGCTGACACAGATGGTCGTTATCGTTTTTTCTACCGTAACCCTGGACATAGCACTTTGTCTGGTGTGACAAGTCTTCCTGCTGGATATACTCCCTTTCTAGACGGTGCACAAAAAGATACAAGCCTAATAGCAGGTTTTAAAGGTGAAACTAGCTCAGAACTAACTTATAACTTTAGCGCTGGCTTTGGTAAAAACGAATTGGCTTATTACTTAAATAATACCGTCAATTCAGGTTTAACAGTCGACGGCGTCCTAGGTCAAAGAGACTTTGATATGGGGGGTTATGAACAAGAAGAAACGAATCTGAATGCTGATTTCTCTATGCCTTTAAGTGACGATGTTTTTCTGGGCTTTGGTGCAGAATGGCGTGAAGAAACGTTTACTACTTTGGCCGGTGAAGCCGCGTCTTTAATTAGCCCGGGACCAAGTGGCATGACGTCGGTGACACCAGCGGATGCAGGAGAATTTAGTCGTGACAATATTGCCGTATATGTAGATGCTGAATACAATGTATCTGACGATTTATTGGTGCAAGGTGCCCTCAGATATGAAGATTTCTCAGATTTTGGCGGTACAATAAACAGTAAATTAGCCGGTCGTTACAATGTTTCTGACGATTTTGTCATTCGTGGCGCAATTTCTACAGGCTTCCATGCTCCCACTCCGGGTCAAGCCAATATAACCTCTATCATAACTACTTTTGATGGTACAACTGGCGCACAAATTGAAGAAGGCCTAGTCAGAGCTGACAATCCGCTAGCGATTGCAAATGGTGCACAAGAACTGAAAGAAGAAGAGTCGGTTAGTCTTAGCTTAGGCTTTACTTACAGTGGCTTTGAAAACGGTAACTTGTCGGTCGATTTTTACAACACTAAAGTGGATGACCGTATTTACCGTACAGGAAATATCCCCGCTGATACGGGTGGTACAGTGTCGTTTTTCACCAATGCACTGGATGTAGAACATCAAGGTCTTGATTTGGTCTACACCACCTCAATGGATTGGGGAAATAGCGCCGAGAGTAAGTTTACCTTTGCCTATAACCACAACACTATTGACGTGGTTGGACAGTCTTTGGTTAATGGTATTCAACCAGTCAGTGACGCTTCTGTAGAAGACATCGAAAATAACTATCCTGAAAAT
>Ga0209495_1000263_pt1 | contig 42460 bp, 39 predicted proteins | sample EN1Hudsemesocosm_FD_184629 | JGI IMG/M metagenome (GOLD analysis project Ga0209495, IMG submission 184629) | Methane-oxidizing microbial communities from mesocosms in the Hudson Canyon - EN1E Hudson Canyon (SPAdes) (version 2) | ecosystem: Environmental > Aquatic > Marine > Cold seeps | place...
TGATCTTGTTGTTCTGCTTGAGCATGAAGATAACGGTCGACCCCTGTTTCAGCATGAACAGTCGGTGCCGGCTTTAGAGAAAGCTCTGCCGGAGTTTCTTCATCTTGCTGTGCTACTTGAGCGTGAAGATAACGTTCAACCCCTGTTTCAGTGTGAATAGTTGCTACAGGCTCTAGAGAAAGCTCTACCGGAGTTTCTTCATCTTGTTGCTCTGCTTGAGCGTGAAGGTAACGTTCAACACCTGTTTCAGCGTGAGCAGTTGGTGCAGGCTCTTGAGATTCTACTAACGGTGTTTGATCTTGTTGTTCTGCTTGAGCATGAAGATAACGGTCGACCCCTGTTTCAGCATGAACAGTCGGTGCTGGCTTTAGAGAAAGCTCTGCCGGAGTTTCTTCATCTTGCTGTGCTACTTGAGCGTGAAGATAGCGTTCAACACCTGTTTCGGTGTGAATAGTTGCTACAGGCTCTGGAGAAAGTGCTAGTGGAGCTTCTTCATCTTGTTGTTCTGCTTGAGCGTGAAGGTAACGTTCAACACCTGTTTCAGCGTGAGCAGTTGGTGCAGGCTCTGGAGAAAGTGCTAATGGTGTTTGATCTTGTTGCTCGTCAAGGTAATGTTCTATATCTGTAGCTGATGAATCATCAGTAGAGAGGCTAGCTTGCACCGCTTGTTCTGAAGGCGGTTGTTCAAAGTTGAGTACTATCCTTTGAGCATCAAGGATAAGCTGAATTTGTTGGGTGTCACTGTTTAGTAGATCACTCATATAGAGATCACAGGCTGCGATAATTTCTGCTAGCCAAGCAATATTTTCTGTAGTGAGAGTGTCAGTGTGGTCATTGAGTACCGTTAACTGATGGATGGTATCCGTTAATAATGTGGCAGCTTGATGGAGATTAACCATGGTGAAGCTGCTAGACACTAAGTTCAGTTTCTCGACCAAGACAGAATATTGTGAGGAAAATTCTTCAGGGTGTTCAGCAATTTGAGACAGGCTATCTGTTATTACGTTGAATTCATTTACGCATTCTCGCAGTACAGATCTTTGCAGTTCAGAGTCTTCCACTGATTGAGTTGAACCAATGTGAATATTCTGCAATTGGCTTTCAATTTGAAGGAGGTTGTCAGCGAGGGTGGTTAGCTGACTCTCATCGGGTACTTGTTGCTGGGAAATCGATTGTGAAAACAGCTCTGCTTGTTGATTAAGCAGTCTCATACTATGAGAGTTTCCAGACAGTAACTCTAATGTATTGGCAATTGAAAGTAGCTGTTTAGGCAATTGTTGGAGTGAGTCTAAAGAGCTTTCATCTTGACGATCAAACTGTTCTACTTGTTCCTTTATTTCTTGTATCGTCTTCAAGAGCTCTTTGTGGACATCTGCCAGCACATTGCCACTGAAGTTATAGATTTTTTGATGTAAATGAGAATCGAAGAAGTCGAGCTTATAGGTTTCTTTTAATGCTCTGACATCTTTGCCGGTACTAGTGGAACGAGCAACGAGCAATAAGAATTCTTGCACTAATGTTGTCGGGAACATGATTTGAAGCTGCTCTTCATCATGTTGAGTAAATAAGTCAATGGGCTTAGATAATTGACCAATTGCTAATTTGATTTCAGGTGTAAGAATAAGGCCCTTGTCGAGTAATGACTCAATGATTCCAGAGGCTGCCCACCATAGAGTAACGGTACGGTTTTTGTGGCTGTTACTGCGTAAGTAATGGAGCTGTTGAGCCAATTTTTGTAAACTTTCAGTTTTACTTTCCTGAAACCATTCTAATAATGTTTTTTGAAAAAGCGATCTGAATTTTTTAGCTGATGCGAAGAACTGGGCATTCGATTTTTCAGGATTGGGGGCTATGTCTACAGGTAAGCTTCTGGAGAGCTGTGCTGTAAATAGGCTTTTATCGAGCAGGGCATCATTACCACAAGCGAGTCGTAACTCATTCACTGTGGACAGTAGTCGTAAAGGATGATCCTCTATGTCGACAGAAATAACCTTTAGGTAATTAGCCAGTAATAATAGGCCCTTTAAAAGAGCATCTTGGAGTGCCTCTTTATTTGTATCATTTGCATTACGCAGTACTGTCGCAGCAGTCATCAGTTCACTGCTGAGTAGATGCGCTCCGGCCAGATTTAACATCTCAACTGTACCCATAGTTTGGTAAAGTTGAGCCTCACAGGAGTCTAAGTGGCTATTATCCTCATTATAGTCAATATAGCTTTTTAGAGACTCAAGGGCGCTAGCCAGTGACTGCTGTAATTCATCTTGTACCCAAGCAAGGGCATTATAATTGCCGCTACTGGTCTGAACCATGAGTTACTCCAGAACAAAACTGTAATGAAAAAGTCAGATGAGACATTTAAATTATCCTATGACGGCAATGTAAAGCCAGAAACTGACTTGCGAAGATCATCGGTGAGATCTAATAATCGTCCGATAGAGGCAGCACTTTCATTGGTACCACTTGATGTTTGCATAGCAATTTCTTGGATAACATTCATATTATCAGAGGTACTAATCGCTGCTTCTGATTGCTGTTTTGCCGCTTCAGAAATATTATTAATAAGGCTGGCTAATTGATGTGATACGGCTTCAATTTGCTCAAGTGATGTCCCTGCATCTTGTGATAACTGGGCTCCAGAGACTACTCCTGATGTACTGTGTTCCATTGAGGTCATTGCTTCACTGGTATCGCTTTGAATAGTTTTCACTAAGGCATCAATTTGCTTAGTGGCATTACTTGAACGTTCTGCTAGTCGTTGAATTTCATCGGCAACGACTGCAAAGCCTCGGCCAGCTTCACCAGCCATTGTGGCCTGAATAGCTGCATTAAGAGAGAGGATATTGGTTTGTTCAGCAATATCATTAATAAGTTCAACAATATCGCCAATTTCTTGCGAGCTTTCCCCCAAGCGTTTAATTCGTTTAGATGTTTCCTGAATTTGCTCTCGAATAGTATCCATACCAGTAATCGCTTTTTTCACAGCATCACTCCCTTGAGCAGCAAGTTGCACTGATTGCTGGGCAACTTCTGAGGATTGATTCGCATTTTTGGATACTTGCTCAATAGAGCCCGCCATATTACTTATGGCGGTACTGACTTCAGTAATCTGTTGTGTTTGATGATCACTGGCATCGGTTAAATGAATAGCAGTAGCTTGTGTTTCTTGTGCTGCAGAAGAGACTTGTAATGTGGTCGAGTTAATGTTTTCAACAAGGTCACGTAAGGCGTCTATTGTATAGTTGATAGAGTCGGCAATTGCTCCGGTGATATCTTCGCTAACAGTCGCTGTGACGGTTAAGTCACCATCAGCAAGATCGCCCATTTCGTCGAGTAATTGTAAAATAGCATCTTGGTTTTGGCGGCTTTGGACTTCCATCAATTCAACAGTATTATTAAGTGTCAAAAGTGGCTGCTGGGCAAGCTTAATTGCAAAAGTGATCGCGAGGATGCTGCTGACCGCAATTCCGGCTGAAAACTGAATGGGATCAGGCCATGCTTGGGTATACAAACCCGTTGCAAGGAGGCCTAAACCTGCAAAAGTTAACAAAGTGAAGAGTAATAGCAGAAAGAGATTCAGGATATTACTTTTCACCATTATCGATGAGAAAAAAGAGTGGCTTATTGAGTTCATAGTGATTTTCCTAAAATCAAAGTATTACGCGGCAGCATTTAAAAAACGTTGATCGGATAGTAGTTTTTCAAAACTAAATACTTTCCATTGAATATCGTGTTGATCAATACTTGCAGTGATATAGGGTGAAATGGCTTTGCCAGAGTGATCTTCCTTATATTCAGGCATAGCAGGGAAGTGTTTTAAGCCGAAGACTTCATCCAGCAGCAAGCCTGAATAAAGATCAGAATGATTACTGATCACGATGCGACTGCGTTTAGTTACTTTTGTCGCTTGACCGGTTAAAAAATGTTTAAGATCAAAAAGAGGCAGTAACTCTCCGCGAAGATTCGCTGCACCATATACCCAAGGTTGTGCTCTTGGTACCAATGTTATTTGCTTCGGTACGGTAAAGATTTCTCGTGTTTCATTGAGGGGAGCAAGTAAATGTTCTTCTCCAATTCGAAAGCCGATGGTAGTCCATGAGCCATGGCGATCGTGTTGCGATAGCTCAGCCGCACGTTGTTGGCTACGAGTATGAATGTCATGTAGTGTTGCTAACATTTCTGATGGAGAATTTATCTTACTCATTAGAATCTTCGAGTAAATTATTAATTTCTGAGATAAGTACTTCTTCGGTCACAGGTTTACCTAAATATCCTTTTGCTCCTTGCCGAATTCCCCATAACTTATCGGTCTCTTGATTTTTAGACGACACAATAATAATAGGAATATCTTGAGTCTCGGGATCTTTGGTCATGCGCCGAGTGGCTTGGAAACCATTGAGTTTTGGCATGACAACATCCATTAAGACTAGGTCTGGCTGTTGAATTTTACTGACATCAATGGCTTGTTCGCCATCTTCAGCGGTTAGGATCTGGTGGCCATGATTTTCTAATATTTTTTTGAGTATATAAATTTCTGTTGGGGAATCGTCCGCAATAAGAATGAGAGCCATATCGTTACGAGTCCTTAAATTACTTGTTGAGTAGGTGGGTACGAATTGCATCAAGAAGATCTTCACGTGCAAAGGGTTTAGTTAAATATTGTTCGGCACCAACGATGCGGCCTTTTGCTCTATCAAACAAACCATCTTTACTTGAAAGCATGATGACAGGCGTGTTTTTAAAGGTATCGTTATTTTTTATAAGGGAGCATGTTTGATAGCCATCCAGTCGAGGCATCATGATATCAATGAAGATGATCTCGGGATGGTTGGCAGTAATAACTGGGAGCGCTTCAAAACCATTTTCAGCAGTCACGACTTCACAGCCTACTTTTTTCAGTAATGATTCTGCAGTGCGGCGGATAGTCTTGCTATCATCAATTATCATGACCTTTAAGCCAGCAAATTCTTCTGTTCCATTACTCACGCGAAACAATAATTCCTATAGTTGTTTAATACGCCCTATAATTACTTTAGGCATTTAGCTTAGAAGATACCCCATTTTTCACTGGCAAGCTAGTCACAAAGAGATAAAATAAGTTCTTAGCATTAGGCTGAGGAGTATTTAAGATAAAATGGATAGTTAGAAAAAACTCTCAGTTATTTCAAATAAAAATTAAACTCAACTTTTAGGATTAATAGAATTGATCGTTTAGTTGATGGCAAAGGGAAAAATATTATGGTTTCTGGTGTTCCTCATTTAACAACAGCATTAAACGGTCCTTTATTACATTTAGAAGAACATTTGTTGATGCATCAAACGCAGGTAGAGCGGTGGTTTAGAGAGCAGTGGTTATTAACTCCGGCCCCTTTTTATGCCTCGGTCGATTTACGTAATGCAGGGTTCAAACTAGCTCCGGTCGATACCAACTTATTTCCTGCAGGCTTCAATAATCTTAATTCTGAGTTTATGCCTTTATGCCTACAAGCAGCCCAAGCTGCCATTGAGCGAGCCTGCCCTCAGGCGAGTAGCGTACTCATTGTGGCTGAAAATCATACCCGCAATTTATTTTATTTAGAGAGCTTGGAAACCTTACGACATGTTTTTGAACAGTCAGGGCTCGAAGCTCGAATAGCGAGTCTACGGGATGATTTAATCGAGCCGATGGAAATTGAGTTGCCATCAGGGAAAACTTGCCGATTAGAACCTTTAACTCGCCAAGGAAATCGTGTTGCTGTCGAAGATTTTTCACCTTGTTTAGTCTTGCTTAATAATGATTTGTCGGCAGGTCGACCAGAAATACTTGAAGGCCTAGAGCAACAAGTGATTCCGCCACTTTCTGCTGGCTGGTCAGATCGTAAAAAATCAGATCATTTTAATCACTATAATAATGTAGCGAAGGAATTAGCTAGCAAAATAGATATCGATCCATGGCTTATTTCGCCGCTATCTTTACAATGTGGCCAAGTTGATTTTAGAGATAAAAATAGTAATGACTGTTTGACTAAAAACGTTGAAAACATGCTGAATTCTATTAAAAATAAATATGATGAATATGGCATTGATAAGGAACCTTTTGTGGTGGTAAAGGCTGATTCTGGTACCTATGGAATGGGTATTATGACGGTAAAAAGTGCCGAAGAGATTGCTACTTTGAACCGTAAACAACGAAATAAAATGTCATCGGCAAAAGAAGGTTTGGTTGTTAGTAATGTGCTGGTGCAAGAGGGGGTTTATACCTTTGAAACTATTGGAGAGGACGCTGCTGTAGCTGAACCTGTTATCTATATGATGGATCATTTTGTGGTGGGAGGGTTTTACCGCGTACATACTGGACGAGGTGTAGATGAGAATTTGAATGCGCCCGGCATGCACTTTGAACCTTTAGCATTTGCTCAACCTTGTAACACTCCGAATAAACAGGAGGAGCCAGATGCAGAGCCAAATCGTTTTTATGCTTATGGTGTGATCGCACGGTTGGCATTATTGGCTGCGGCAAGAGAGTTAGCTTAAATTAAGCTAATGTCGGTATCCAGAAAAAGGCGAAGCCTAATTTGAGTTTGCCGTTGATATGTTTTATCTCACTTAACGGAGGCTAAGTGAGATTTAATTTATCTCTTCACTCAAATAAGCAATGGTCATAGTCTGATTGTGTAATTGACTGTGGGCATCATCTTCCCCAGAACATATTTCACCATTAGAATAGAATCCGCTAATACCTGTTTGCACACCTAATAGTCGTTGTACTGCAAAGACTTCATCGGAGACCTGATTTTCCATTACTAATTTCCGGCCGACACAGCTGACACAAATAGCAAGAGCCTGGTTATTGAGGTTCACATCTTTGGCTATAATCTGACGAGCAGCATCACTGGCACCATTAACGAGCCGATCGTGATCAGATTTGAGGAAACGTACCGTTGCCCCTTCCTTTATATTGCCGGCAAAGGTGAGACTATTATCTTGATCATTTATCGCTAGAAGTGTGCGAATAACGGTAATACTTTTCTCTTCAGACATGACGGCAAAAGGAAAGTTTAACCCTGATGCGGGCAGGGTGGCGGCGTAGTAACCGATATACATTTTATAGAGAGGTAGGGCTGGTTTACCATCTAATTCATAGACGATATTTTTAATTGCACGTGTGATTTTGCGAGGAGGTCCATAAGGTTTCCAGCCACCTAATGCGCCACTGGTGACGACGGCATGTTCACCATAAATACCTACCGCTAACACCACACGATCTAACACGTCCTCATTATTCAAGAGATAGGTTTGAGAGAAGTGAGCATTATCACCGGCAAGTCCACCTGTTATGGGTGTATTAGGCAATACTTCTTGGACCCCTTCAACCAGTTCAGAACCATTTACATTTAATCCATCACTTAATACAAAGACGCCTTTTAAATCATCCTGTTGAAGATCGGCCGCAATGGCAGAGCCAAGAGAGTGTGATTGAGCCATATCGTTAATGGGCTTGGCTATAAACTTGAGCGTACTTTTCTCCCACAGCATGGCAGAAATATGGACACTATCATCATGGACGCCACTATCAGTAATTTCACCTGATGTTGTGCAGCCAATAATATGGGCATTGGGGTAGCGTTTTTGTAAGGCCTTGGAAAAACCTCGTTCCTTAAATCGTTTGACTGAACCAAATACTAAAACCCAATTGGCTTCAGGCAAAGGAGAGGGGGAGGGTAACTTGTTTATTGCCATTTTTGGCAATAAGTGCTCTTGCTTAAGCTTCATTATTTTAAGGCCTAAAGTCGGTCAGTAGGGTGATCGGTTGTCTACTTATAGCGTGTTAGTTTTGTTGAACTAATGAGTAATACTTAGATACTACAACAGATTATGCTTTTAGGGGAAATGATTATGACAAACCCTCTTTAGGGGGCTTATATGCAAAATTGTTTAGTGATAATAGCGATAAGTTTCAGTTGGATAAGGGGGAGTACAGGTCAAGAAAAAACAAGACCGAACTATTTGTATTGTCATGCAAAGTATGTTTTATTACCTGTCGAGATGTTAATAACTTTAATGTTTCGTTTATTTATTTTTACTAAAAATAAGCTGTAAAAACAGCAGGGTGTGAAAGTAATTTATCTTCAATAAATTTTTAAAGAGAGAGAATAATATGTTTGCATTAGCATTAAGTATTGGTGGATTAGGTGGTTTAGCAACATGGCTTGCACTGAGTCCATTAGCAGGGATGGTTACAATTTGGGCTATTTTCATTGGTTGGGGGCAGTACTTCCATAATGGAGCTGATAGTGCTGCATTAAAAAATACAATCGTGTGCAGTGTTTATGGTTCTATTCTAGCGGGTGTCGCGTTTGCCTTAATCACACAAGTAGGTTTAGGTGATACGACATCGTTAGCGGTTAATGCTGCTGTTTGGGTAGGTGTAACAGTGTTTGTATTAGTGCTGGGAGCGTCTATTCCTGCATTCTCAGTTATTCCGTCATCAGTATATGGTTACGCTGCAACGGCAGCTTATGCTATTCATGCTGGTGCTGATTTATCTGCTGCAGGCAGCACTTTAGCAACAGACTTCTCAAACCCAGTTATTGTCGTGTCATTATCACTGATTGTGGGTGCAGTGTTTGGTTTGGTATCTGGAAAAGTCGCCGCAATGCTTTCTGGTGATTAAGCACTAACGTTCTACTATTAAAGACTAAAAAGGCTGTGTTCGTTTCCGGACACAGCCTTTTTTTATAGCTTGAGAATAGAGTTGGACTTGTGTTTAGCCCGCCAATTTAGCTTTAAGTACTTCATTAACCTGAGCGGGGTTGGCTTTCCCTTTTGAGGCCTTCATGACTTGGCCAACGAAGAAGCCGAGCAATTGCTCTTTACCGGCACGGTATTGCTCTACTTGGCCTGAATTATTAGCGATGATTTCATCTACAATTGCTTCAATAGCGCCTGAATCAGTCACTTGTTTGAGGCCTTTTTCTTCAATAATGCTATCCGCACTATCTCCTTCGTCGTTCCATAAGGCATCAAAGATCTGTTTAGCTATTTTTCCAGAAATTGTATTATCGGTGATACGTTTTAATAAGCCACCTAATTGAGCTGAACTAATTGGCGAAGCAGTTATGTCTAAACTTGCTTTGTTTAACGCTCCTGACAATTGGGTAATCACCCAGTTGGCACAGAGTTTTGCATCTTTATTATCTGATGCAGATAGCACTTCTTCATAATAATTCGCCAGCTCTCGACTGCTGGTCAAAACTGACGCATCATAGCGTGAGAGTTCCATATCTTTGATAAAACGATCACGTTTCGCATTAGGAAGTTCAGGCAATGTTGAACGAATGAGTTCAATCATGTCGGGATCAAGCACAACAGGTAATAAATCAGGATCAGGGAAGTAACGATAGTCATTCGCTTCTTCTTTACTACGCATCGAACGTGTTTCATTTTTATCGGCATCGTATAGACGAGTTTCTTGTACGACGGTGCCACCCTCTTCAATCAGTTCAATTTGGCGTTCAATTTCAACATTAATTGCGCGTTCAACATTACGGAAAGAGTTAATATTTTTAAGTTCAGCGCGGGTACCTAATTCTTTTTGACCTTTAGGGCGTACCGAGACATTAGAGTCACAACGGAATGAACCTTCTTGCATATTGCCATCACAAATCTCAATGTATCGAACCAGGCTATGAATTTTCTTCATATACGCGACAGCTTCTTTAGCGCTACGCATATCAGGATCAGATACGATCTCTAATAAAGGTGTTCCTGCTCGATTAAGATCGACACCAGTTTGACCTAGGTTATGGCCATGGATTGATTTCCCTGCATCTTCTTCAAGATGAGCGCGAGTGACACCAATTACACGTTCAGTGCCATCCTCTAATTCAATCGTTAATTCACCTTTGCTAACAATGGGTAATTCAAACTGACTGATTTGATACCCTTTTGGTAAATCAGGATAGAAGTAGTTTTTGCGGGCAAAGACTGACCGTTCAGGTAATTCTGCGCCAATAGCTAGGCCGAATTTAATAGCCATTTTGACGGCTTCTTGATTGAGAACGGGTAAAACACCAGGTAAACCTAGATCGACAGCACAGGCCTGAGTATTAGGCTCTGCTCCATATGCAGTGGATGCACTTGAAAAAATCTTTGTGTTGGTGGCGAGTTGGGCGTGAATTTCTAACCCAATAACAACTTCCCATTCCATATTGATGCCTGACGTTTAGTAATATAAACGAGAAAGTGTACCAATTATTTGAGCGTCCCTCTATCTTTTGAGTTTTATGTTTCTATCGTCTTGAAGGTGGAGAGCTTATCTTAAGCTAATAGATTGCCAGCCTTGTTGTTTGGCGATAGCCAGTAATTTTGGGTCAGCATCAACAGCAATAGGGTGAGCAACGAGTTCTAATAAAGGTAAGTCATTATGAGAGTCACTATAAAAATAGCTGCCTTCTAAATTAATATTCTGCTGCTCTAACCATTCATTTAGACGCGTGACCTTACCTTGCTGGTATGAAGGTGTTCCGGCTACCGATCCTGTATAACGGCCCATCACTAACTCAGGCTCTGTGGCGATTAAATGCGGGATATTGAGTTGTTTTGCAATCGGTGCAGTAATAAAGCTATTGGTCGCGGTAATGATTAATAAGGTATCACCTTGCTGTTGGTGCTTATTTATAAGTTCTTGCGCAGCCGGAAGCATTATTGCTTGGATCTTTTTAGCCAGGTAGTCTTCACGCCAGCGAAGTAGCTCGGCCATAGAATGGTCGGCGAGCGGCTTGAGTTGGAAGGCTAGAAACTCAAAGATATCCATTGTGCCAGCAAGATATTGATCGTAAAAATCTTGGTTGGCTTGTTGATAAGATTGGGCATCAACGTAATTATTTTCTACTAAAAACTCTCCCCATAAGTAATCACTATCACCGCCAAGTAAGGTGTTATCTAAATCAAAAATTGCTAATGCCATATTGTTAACTTCAACTATATCTAAAGAAATGAGTCACTGTTCAGCTATTGTAATCAAAATGGTTTGCATACCGTGAGTGCTTTCTCTAATCTAGTGTGTATTGAGAAATTATGCTGTTACTAAAGTTTAGCAAACGGGCTGGTAACACTGAGATTAAGGCTGTGATTGATAAAGATGGTTTTAGACCAAATGTAGGGATTATTCTCTGCAATAATGAAAATAAAGTGCTGTGGGCGCAACGAGCACAACATGACTCGTGGCAATTTCCTCAGGGCGGAATTAAGCAAGATGAAACGGCAGAACAAGCGGTGTATCGTGAGTTAATGGAAGAAGTTGGCTTAGCACCTGAACATGTTGAAGTTTTGGGTATTACACAAGGTTGGTTGCGTTATCGTCTTCCTAAGCGTTATTTGCGTTTGGGTAATAAACCGCTGTGCATTGGACAGAAGCAACGCTGGTTTTTATTACGACTGGTGGCAGAAGAAGATAATGTTCGTCTTGACCAATATGAAAAGCCAGAGTTTGATGATTGGCGCTGGGTTGATTATTGGACGCCAGCAAAAGAAATTGTCTTTTTTAAGCGTCGTGTTTATGAAAAAGCATTACATGAACTCGCACCACTTCTATTCCCAGAATATAAGCAGCGTATAGGAAAGCAAAGCCAACGTTCTTAACTGAGCACTTTCTTTAACACCTTGGCATTACGTTGAAAGTTATAGAGAGATTGTTTGGCAATAGGTAAATCAGTGATCTCAGCTACCTTGAAGCCTTGCTCAATAAACCAATGTGTTGTTTGTGTGGTTAAGACACATAAGGTGGTTAGACCAGCAGAGTGTGCTTGTCGTTCAAGAGTCATTAACAACTGCTTTCCTCTACCTAGGTCTTGATAATTTTCAGCCACGGCAAGGCAGGCTAATTCAGCGATCTGATTTTCTGGATAGGGATAGAGGGCAGCGCAGGCAATGATAGTGCCGTCTCTTTCTAGAACAGTAAAGTGGGCAATTTCGATTTCTAATAAATCAAGCGATCTCTTTACTAGGAAACCTTTGTTCTCAAGAGGTTGTATCAGTTCTAATATGCCGCCAATATCATCAATCGTTGCCTGACGTGTTGTTTCGAAAGATTCTGCACTAATTAAAATTCCTGCACCATCACGACTGAATAGTTCTTGTAGGAGAGCGCCATCAACTGCACGATCTAATAAATGCACGCGTTGAACACCTGTACTACAGGCAGAAAGTGCTGCATGAACGGTGTGTTGGTGAGCAGGTAAGATATCACTTAATGCTATCTCTGCTTGAGAGAGGGTGAGTTCACGCTCTAAGTTAGGGTAGGCTTTACCAATGAAAATTAACTTATCAGCGCCTAGTTCAGAAGCGGTAACGGTGGCAATCTCTTCGGCAGAAAGGTTAAATATCTCACCTGTAGGCGAATAACCTAAAGGGGGTAAGAGAACGATATTACTTTGCTGTAACTGTTGCTCAATCCCCATGGTGTCGATCCGGCGAACTTTGCCTGTATGTTGTAAATCCACTCCCTCACGAATACCCGCTGGTTGTGCGGTCACTAAATTTCCACTGGTACAGCGAATTTGGGCATCTGCCATAGGCGTGTGAGGCAAACTAAAAGAAAGTTGCGCTTCAATTTCAAGGCGCAGCTTACCTATAACTGATTTGGCGATCTTCAAACTAGCATCGTCAGTTACGCGTAAACCGTTATGATAAGTAATGGCGATCTTATGTGTCTGGCATTGCTGTTCAATTTGAGGACGAGCCCCAAAAACGAGGACTAGGCGGATCCCTAGGCTATTCAATAAAGCAAGATCATGAATCAGGCTATCAAAGTACTCAGATTCGATAGTCTCGCCATCAAATGCGATAACAAAAGTTGAATTTCTGTGGGCGTGGATATAGGGCGCAGCAGAACGAAACCAATTTGTTGTAGTGGCATTATCGTGTGAAAGTTCGTTGTTATTGTGTGTTTTCATAACAGTCTTTTTAACGTAGTCACGGCCTGTTGGCAATTTAGTGTAAAATTGTTTGATTAAAGTTTACTGTTATCGTTAAGGCAGTAAAGAAAAATCTACACAGCCGGAGAGTTATTATGCCTGAATATCGTTCAAAAACATCTACCGCAGGTCGCAATATGGCGGGAGCTCGCGCCCTTTGGCGAGCAACAGGAATGACAGATGATGATTTTAGTAAGCCTATTATTGCCATTGCAAATTCATTCACTCAATTTGTTCCAGGTCATGTCCATTTAAAAGACATGGGACAGTTAGTTGCGCGTGAAATTGAGAAAGCAGGCGGTGTTGCGAAAGAATTTAATACGATTGCTGTAGACGATGGCATTGCCATGGGACATGGAGGCATGCTCTACAGTTTACCGTCACGCGATATTATTGCTGATTCTGTTGAATACATGGTTAATGCACATTGTGCCGATGCGATTGTATGTATTTCTAACTGCGACAAAATTACACCGGGAATGTTGATGGCGGCTTTACGCTTAAACATCCCTGTTATTTTTGTGTCTGGTGGTCCAATGGAGGCAGGCAAGACAAAGCTTGCAGGTAAGGATGTAAAGCTCGATTTAGTCGATGCGATGGTTCAAGCGGCAGATGAAAATGTCAGCGATGAAGAAGTCGCCCAAGTAGAGCGTAGTGCTTGCCCTACCTGTGGTTCATGTTCTGGTATGTTTACTGCAAACTCTATGAACTGCTTAACCGAAGCCCTTGGATTGTCATTACCGGGTAATGGTTCATTATTAGCGACACATGCTGATCGTAAAGATTTATTCCTCGAAGCGGGGCGTACGATTGTTGATCTTGCTAAGCGTTATTATGAGCAAGATGATGACTCAGCATTACCTCGTTCTATCGCGACGAAAGCGGCATTTGAAAATGCAACGGCTTTAGATATTGCAATGGGTGGTTCAACGAATACTGTTCTTCATTTATTAGCAGCAGCACACGAAGGTGCGGTTGACTTCACTATGGATGATATTGATCGTATGTCTCGTAAGATCCCAAACCTGTGTAAGGTTGCACCTGCAACGCCTGATTACCATATGGAAGACGTCCATCGTGCTGGTGGTGTATTTAGTATCTTAGCTGAGCTTGCTGCAGGTGACTTATTACATACAGAGTTACCTACGGTTCATAGTGCTACATTGGCCGATGCCTTAGCAGAGTGGGATATTGTTCGAGGTGATAGCAAAGTGGCTGCACAGCGTTATTTAGCCGGCCCCGCAGGTATTCCTACCCAAGAAGCATTTAGCCAAGCGACTCGCTGGCCAAGCCTTGATCTTGATCGTCAGACAGGGTGTATTCGAGATATTGAACATGCCTATAGTCAAGATGGTGGTTTAGCTGTTTTATTCGGCAATATAGCGTTAGAAGGCTGTATCGTTAAAACGGCAGGGGTGGATGATTCTAATTTAACCTTCTCTGGTCCCGCACGAATTTTTGAATCACAAGATGCAGCTGTCACCGCTATTTTAACCGAACAAATTGTGGCGGGTGATGTGGTACTTATTCGTTATGAAGGTCCTAAAGGTGGTCCGGGTATGCAAGAAATGCTATATCCGACGAGTTACTTGAAATCGAAAGGTTTAGGTAAAGCGTGTGCTTTATTAACAGATGGTCGTTTTTCTGGCGGTACTTCTGGTCTTTCAATAGGTCATGCTTCTCCAGAAGCAGCAGAAGGTGGCAATATCGGTTTGGTTGAAGAAGGCGATACTATTGTGATCGATATTCCTCAGCGAATTATTAAAGTTGATTTATCTGATGAAGTGTTAGCGAAGCGCCGCATTGCGATGGAAGCTAAAGGTGATGATGCGTGGCAACCATTAGGCCGTGAACGTGAAGTGAGCTTGGCATTACAAGCTTATGCAGCCTTGACGACATCAGCATCGAAAGGTGCGGTTAGGGATTTAGAGCAACTTAAACGGCGCTAGCTGATAGCGTTCCTACCTTGAAAGATTAAGTTTAAATTGAAGCCCTGTATTCGTGAGAATACGGGGCTTTTTTATGCCGATAATAAGTTATGGATTAATTGTTGCATAGGTTGTTAGGGATATCATGACATCAGAGTAAATATGATTATTTACACTGGTTTCAATAGATCAAAAAATGGAATAAAAAGGATTGAGGAACAATGAGAGAACTTAAAATCGGTAAGCGCTTGAGACTGGGATTTTTAGTCTTAGTCTTCATTATTGCAGTGGCATCATTCAATAGTATTTGGCAGATTAGTAAGCTTGAGTCTCAGGCGCAACGTGTTGTTGATTTACGTGTGCCAACGGCAGCAGCAAGTGCGAGCATTCTAAATGGAGTTAACCATGCTTTAGCTGCATTACGTGGTTGGATATTGTTGGGTAAAGATAAGTTTAAAGATGAACGACAGTTAGCTTGGACATTAGAAATTAATGCTGCCACTGCGGAGTTAGAAAAATTATCTGCAAACTGGACTAATACTGACAATATAACCCGTCTGGCAGAGTTGAAAGGATTATTAGTTGATTTTGCAGCTGAACAGCAAAAGATAGAAGACATTGCTCAAACAGTACAAAATACGCCAGCATTAGCCATATTATTTGACTCTGCGGTTCCTCAGGCAAGTATTATGTCTACAGAAATCACGGCGATGATTGATCTCGAGGCAGTACTTGAAGCAACAACAGAACGAAAAGCATTATTGGGAATGATGGCGGATGTAAGGGGAACATTAGGTCTCGCACTAGCCAATATTCGTGGTTACTTGCTATCAGGTGAAGCACAATATAAAGAAAACTTTGAGATCTTATGGTTAAAAAACGAACAACGCTTTGCTGATTTAGACAATAATGTAGCCTTATTAGATCCTCAACAAGCTGAGGCATTTAAGCACTTTAAAGCAGCACGAGCATTATTTAATCCAATCCCACCTGAAATGTTAGCGATACGAGGGCAGGACGATTGGAATTTAGCTAACTATTGGCTTGCGACTAAAGCGGCCCCATTAGGCTTTAAAATCAAAGTAATTTTAAAAGAAATGGCAGATAACCAAGCTATATTATTGGCTGATGATGCTAATACCATGACTCAAGAAGCTCAGCAGTCAGTCATCATTGCCTGGGTTCAATTATTAGTGGGAATTATTTTAGCCATACTCGCATCTACATTTGTTACTCGTAGTATTGTTGGCCCGATTACCCAGTTACAACAAGCCATCGTTACCGTTGAGGAAAATAATGATTTAACTCATCGAGCGATTAATAGTGGTAGTGATGAGATTGCCGGCATAGCAAAAGCGTTTAATAATATGTTACGCACCTTTCAACAATCCTTAGGTAATGTCACCGATGCCAGTAACCAGATTGCTGCAACAGCTGAGCAAACCTCTGCTATTACCAAGCAGACAAGTCAAGCTGTACAGTTGCAGCGACAGGAGACAGAACAGTTATCAGTCGCTATGAATAAAATGTCGACTACCGTGAATGATATAGCTCAAAATACGTCACAGACATCACTGGCATCTGATGAAGCCATGTCTCATGTTGAGACCGGTTCGCAGGCGATGCAAGGCACCATTACAATTGTTCATGAGTTAGCCTCAGTCATTGAGGCGACAAGCAATACGATAAGCGATCTAGAAAAAAGTACCATTGATATTTCTAGTGTTTTAGAGGTGATTAGTGGCATAGCCGAGCAAACTAATTTATTAGCATTGAATGCTGCGATTGAGGCGGCACGAGCTGGTGAGCAGGGGCGAGGTTTTGCTGTTGTAGCAGATGAAGTTCGGGCTTTAGCAAGTAGAACACAAGATGCCACTGGGCAGATAACAACAATGATTGAGCAACTCCAGCAAGGTTCTAAGCAGGCAGTTTCCTCAATGGATGCGAGTCAAAAGCAAGTAACACATGCTGTTGGCCAAGCGAATTTAACAGGTGATTCGCTTACTATTATTTCTGAAGTCATTAATAAAATTAATGGAATGAGTAGTCAAATTGCAACGGCTTCTGAGGAACAAGGCGTGGTTACAGTGGAAATTAGTCGTAATGTCGAGAGTATTAGCGCGGTGACAGAACAAACTGCAGCTGCATCCTCACAAACTGCTGATGCAAGCAGTAACTTATCAGGTCTCGCTTCAGACTTAAACGGTTTGGTTAAACAGTTTAGAGTTTAAGATTTATTGTTATTAAGCCTCGCATTGGGATCGATCTAGTATGAGGCTGTCTATCCTATCCAGTACGGGGCAGTTTCGTTGAGATAACGGTGGCAGCAGCGATAAAAAAAGATGAAGCAAGTAAGCATGCAATGAGGTTGTAGTGTTGATAAATTAAGCCAGATAAAAGGGTACCCGTTAGTCGCCCTCCTGCATTAGCCATATAATAAAAACCAACATTCATCGCGACTTTATCGTATTCAGACCACTCCACAATTAAATATGAATGCACTGCCGAATTGAGGGCAAAGACAAGCGCAAATAGACTGAGGCCTATAATGATGACCGCATTAGAATGAAAGCCTTGGTAAAGCGCTAAGGCAAGAGCTGCGGGGATAAATATAAGAGCAAAAGATAAAGCCTGAGTTGTTTGACCAGAAGGTGTTCGGTGATGTTTAAGTAGTTTGGGTGCGAGCGCCTGAATAATTCCATAGCCTATAATCCAAAGAGCAAAAAAACCACCAATATGTTCAAAACTCCAATTGAGTGTGCTGCTTAAATAAAGAGGTAGGGCGACAACAAACCAAATATCACGGGAGCCAAATAAGAAGAAGCGGGCTGCTGAAAGCCAGTTAATTGCTGAATTATTAGCAAAAAGGTGTGAAAACTTAGCTTTAGATTTTGTTTTACCTAGATCTCGGGGTAATAAGAATAGGCTAAGAAAGAAGACGAGTAATAAGCTAGCCGCTAAGAGAGCGAGTGAAGACTGAAAGCCGTAGAGTGACAGTAACAGTCCGCCTAGAAAAAACCCGATACCTTTCAAGGTGTTTTTTGATCCAGTTAATACTGCAATCCACTTAAATAGCTGTGGTGAGGCTTGTTTTAGATCTGAGGGGATAAACAGTTTAACGCTGGCTTTGGCACTCATCTTATTAAGATCTTTGGCGATCCCTGACAGGGCTTGAGCAAGCATGACATAGAGTATTGATAAATAGTCAGCAGGAAGGGTTAGCATTAATAAGGCAAAAACCTGTAACAGTAAGCCTATATGCATGGTGGTATTCAGGCCAAATCGAGCCCCTAGCCAACCGCCGACAAGGTTGGTGACAATACCAAAAAATTCATAAAATAAAAATAAGCTGGCGAGCGCTAAGGGGGTATAACCTAATTGGTGGAAATACAGTAGGACCAGCATGCGAAGCGCACCATCGGTCAGGGTAAAAGCCCAATAGTTACCAGTAATGATGGCATAATGTTGGAGACTTTTATCTTGGCTCATGGCTTACATGGCTCGGGCAATCATCGTCGCAATATCAATCATACGGTTTACATAACCCCATTCATTGTCATACCAAGCAAGCACTTTGACCTGAGTATCATTAATAACCAGTGTGGAAGGCGCATCAATAATGCATGAACGTGGATCATTGGTGTAATCAGCAGAGACTAAAGGCCGTGTTTCATAGCCTAATATATCAACTAAAGCGTGTTGAGATGCTGATTCAAATAAGGCATTAACCTCATTCGCATCGGTGGGACGATTGGCCTCAAAAACAAAGTCCGTTAAGGAGCCATTTAATAAAGGCACTCGTACTGCGAGACCATTTAACTTTCCTTCAAGTTCAGGGAAAATTTGAGTGATAGCTTTGGCCGAACCTGTTGTTGTTGGGATCAAGGATTGGCTGCTGGCTCGGGCTCGGCGAAGATCTTTATGACCCTTGTCTACGATTGTTTGTGTATTAGTAATATCATGGATCGTAGTCATTGAGCCGTGTTTAATACCAAGCTGTGAATGCATGACTTGAACAATAGGCGCTAGACAATTAGTGGTGCAAGATGCTGCGGTCACAATATGATGGCTTTGCGGATCGTAAAGGTGATGATTAACACCATACACAAGATTTAAAGCAGGTTCAGGGCAGGGCGCAGACACTAATACCTTTTTAACGCCCTGATCGAAATAAACCTGCAGTTGCTCAGCTGTTTTAAATTTTCCTGAGCACTCTAATACTAGATCAATGTCTAGATCTGCCCAGTTAACCTCTTCTGGGTTGTGATATTGACTAAAACTAATGACTTTTTCATCAATGGTGATGTGTTCTTCAGCACTAGTCAGTGTTTTATCTTCTCCCCAGCGACCATGCACCGAGTCGAATTGTAATAAATGAGCATGACAGTGAGCGTCACCACTTATTTCATTAATATGTACAAACTCAATTTCACTACTGTTCCAGCCTGCTTGTAGGGCTAATTTCCCCATACGACCAAAGCCATTAATTCCTACACGAATTGCCATAAACGATCCTACAGACTATAAAATATGATGATGGGAGAGAAGGTTTAGAAACTTCCCCAGCTATCTTTTTTCTGGATACGTAGGCGAGGCAGGATGAGGCCAAGTATTAAGCCTAAAAATAAAACAGCTGCGCCAATTAAGAACCAGTTTTTGGCATCACTGTCTTTTAGTGCACTATTCTCAATAGTTAAAGATTGAATCTGATTGTCGATTTGCTGTAATTTTTCTTTCAACTGTTGGTTTTCTGCATTAAGCGCTACAGCATTAGAGGCTGTACGACGCAGATCATCAAGCTCTTTGCTTAAACGTTGCGATGTTTCTTTTAAGCTAAGGTTTTCATTACCAGAAGAGGTGTTTTGTGATGATAACGCTTGTATTTCTTCTTTATATTTGGCCAGTTCTAATTCTAAATTAGCGAGACGTTGTTCACTTGCCGCTAGGCGGCTTCTTGGACTTGGAGTATTCGTTAGATAGCGAGTTAACACCCAGCCAGTCACACCTTTAGGAGTACGGACTTTAGAGTAGCCACTAGGATCGGTTTCAATAATCTCTAATTTAGTGCCGCTTAATAACATTCTACGAATACCAAACTTCACGCCTTTACCACTACGCATAGTGATTTCAAGTTCATCTGAAACATAACGATTTGTTTCAGCTAGAGTTGAAATAGGAGTTAATAAAGGCAGCGCCAAAAGTAAGCTAATAATAATTTTTTTCATGATAATAGTTCTAGATCAAATAGTTGAGCGGAACATTTTATCATGTTCTAAGTTAAGATGAATCAAATTAACAGCAGGTAAAACGATTCTAGCTTTATCCATTATCTACATCTATGATTACAGTTGAATTAGGCCAATTTTATTTAATTTGGAGAAGGTTCTGGCTTTAGGAGATAGAGACTATTACCGACTAGATTTTTAGCAGATGACTTTGCTTGAGTTGCACAGTCGATTAAATCTTCTTCAGTTTTTATGGCGTTAAAATCTAGGATCCTGACCGCCCCAATAGATAAGGATAGTAGCGGATAAAAGACTGGTTTACCATTACGATCAGACGCAGACATACCGTGTTGCTGTATATGCTGTGATGAATATAAATCAGGATGCAGCTTGGTAAACGAGGCTAAAATTGACTGGCAATGTTGTTGCCAGTCTTTACTTTCAAATAAGATAATAAAATCATCGCCACCGATATGACCGACAAAATCTAGTTCAGCATCACAGTGAGACACTAAAATGTCAGCGGTACTTCTAAGTACTTTATCGCCTTTGCTAAAACCATAAATGTCGTTATAAGGCTTAAAATTATCTAAGTCGAAATAACACATCACCACATCACGACGCTGTTCTATTTTCTCACGGGTATGCTCACTGATGGGGACGTTGCCGGGTAAGCCGCTTAAGGGGTTGGCATGTCTAGCGATACTTATTTGTAATTCCGTAATTTGTTTGAGCAGATCGATAAGACTTCCAATGCCCTGATACTGATTATTCAGGGTAATGATAAAGGTACCATGTTGTAGCGAGGTGCCTTGGCTAGTTAATTGATGGCTTAACTTCTCTAAAGGAAGCTTGATATCAGCAATCGTCGGCTTGTCGTCCATAAATAAACGAATCTGTTTTCTACCATGTAATTCTCGACCATAACGACTTGCATATAAGTTCATGATTTCACTTCGCCAGACAATGCCTGCAACAGAATTGTCTTCATTCAGAACGGGTAAAGCCGTTAGGTCGGGTGAGTTTTGAAATCGCTCACCGACATGATTAACATCATCGTTCGCTGTTACTGGAATAAGCGTAGTGAGTAGGCTACTGGCGAGTGTATTTTCCCTCGGTGTATTAACTTTAAAGTTAGAGATATTTTTGCGTGTGGAGAATAATTCAGTAGGGATAGAAAGTTGTGGTTGTTGAACTGGTCGGCCAAAATAATAACCTTGTGAAAATTCAATATTCATATCTAGCGTGGTTAAATATTCTTCACGTACTTCTATACCTTCTCCAATCACCTGACAGTCGACACTTTTAGCGAGATCAATCATCGACTGAACAAACTGACGTTTGTGCTTATCGTGATGAATACCTTGCATAAAATGACGATCAAGTTTGACAAAGTCAGGCTGTATTTCTGACCATGTACGAAGGCCAGAATACCCCGCACCTAAGTCATCAATGGCGATTCTAAAGCCCATTTCCCGATAATGTTCAGTTGCAGTACGCATCAGACTGTAATCATCAATGGGGTACTGTTCAGTTAATTCAATCACAACTTGTGCGGCACTGAGGCCTGCTTGTTTTATAAAGTCTCGGGTTAAACCATGCTGATAGTCTTGCTGCAATAAGACTTCTGGAATGGTATTGATAAATAAATTAGCCTCCAGTCCCAGCTCACCATAGCGTTTAATGGCGACCTCTCGGCATAACAAATCTAATTCGGCTAAACGACCATGGCGGCTAGCAGCATCAAATAAATTAATAGGGGAGTGAAGAGGGCTGTTGGAAGGGCCTCTAATTAGCGCTTCATAACCATAAACCTTATTTTCTTTGATGGAAACGATAGGTTGAAATAATGGTGTAAGCGAAGCTGACTCAAGAATGTCTTCTAATGACTGATACTGTAAAACTTCTTCTTTGGTCATATTCAAGCCTCTCAATCTGTAGGGAAAAACCTAAAAAAAAGCCTCACCTTAATAGAGTAGGGTGAGGCTTTAGTTTTACGAGAAAACTAAGAAAGGAAAATGTTTACCATTTAGCTTGTGCTCGGAACTTAATAGCAGACGGTTCTTGATCTTTATCAGCACCATCTTGATCCCATGTGATGACTTTATCGTAGTTAACCATTAGGCGGATATTTTGAGTAGGGTAGTAGTTAAGACCTACTGTCCATTTTTGAGCTTCATCATCTCCAGCCACGTTACCATCATCAATATCTAAGCTTTCAAAGCGAGCAGCAATTTGCCATGCACCTGTTGAAGATTTAGGTTTGACGCCAGATGTGTAACCTTTTTTCCATTTTAATGATTCACCTGTTAAGAAATAACCGGCTTCAACAGCATAACCATCGATATCAATATCACTGCTTGCGGAACTACTATCAGCGGTATAGTTTAAGTATTCTGCCATTGCGTGGAAGGAACCAAATACACCTAATGCATCAAGCGTATAAGCACTAGAACCCTCATAATCACCCGCAGCGATAGTAGCTGAAGAAAGCTTGGTATTATCTTTATGTGCAACTAAATGCTGAGAGAATTTAAAGCTACTGTCATTGTCGCTGACATTCATATAACCTGCGCCGATTTGTAGCAAGTGACTTTTATCTTGCATATACGGCACAAATGAACCACGAAGAGCAAAGGTTGTACCTGTGTCATCTTCATCTGTATAACCACTGCTGATTGAACCTGCGGTTACACTGCTGGCAAGAGTCCACGAGTAGTCTTTTGCAGCTAATGAAGCTACGGCACCACTTTGACGAGCAGGAGAAATATTACTGTCAGCAAAGAAAGGGCGGTCCATAAAGGTCATGTATTTTGAGCTAACTTTTGTGTTCAAACCAAAAGGGATATGAGATTGACCGAGTTTTAAGCCAAATCGAGTATCACCAAATTTAGTACCGTATTTGATATAAGCATCTTTAATAGAAGCGCCGCCTTTAGCGAAATCAGCTTCAAATTTATAGCCCCAGTCATAAACACTACCTTGGAAACCTAAACGAGCACGACGTAATTCTGTGCCATCCCAGTCATCAGCTGAAGTATTAGAGTCTGCATCAGCAGAAACAGCATCCCACATAACACGGCCGATAGGTTGGAAAGACCAGTCGCCATCAGCACTGGAAATTTTAAGCTTACCTTTAGTATCGATTTTAACGTCTGATTGCCCCGCTTTTTCAGCTTTTGCATCAACAGCGTCTAAAGATTCTTTATCTGCTGCTGCTGCATTGGCTAATAACTCATAGTTGTCAGCAGTGATTGTGCCCTGGTCTCGTAATACTTTTAGCAAATCAAGCATTGCATCATTGTTTGCCTGTGCCGGTATGACGGCTGCACCAAATAAGGTAGCTGCAATTAATAGAGATGATGTTTTAAGTTTCAAAGGAAAATCCTCTTGTCTTTTAATAAATAAAATTGGGTCGGGAAACCTGCCCGAGTTCGCACACAATAACGAGTTAATATTTCATCAATATGAATGTTGTATGACAGTTTTATGACAGTGCATAAATAACTATTTTTGCTGAGGAAGCTTGAAAAGCAGATGCGCTGCCACAACCTATTACTGAGAATGTATTATGTAATAAGGAAAAAAGAATGTTCCGTTCTTTAGTGTTATTGTTTTTATTGGTCCCTTTAATTGAGATTTACTTTCTGATTCAGGTTGGAGAAGTGATTGGGGCTGCTTGGACTATTTTTGCTGTTGTGGCTACAGCTGTTATTGGGGCTGGCTTATTGCGAGAGCAAGGAGCTTCAACTTTATTACGCGCCCAGTCCACCTTGCAACAAGGTGGCTTGCCAGCAATGGAAATGGTTGAAGGAATTGCCTTGGCAGCAAGTGGAATGCTGTTATTAACGCCTGGTTTCTTTACTGATGCCGTGGGTTTTTTATTATTAACTCCCTTTATAAGACAGGCTTTAATTAAACGATTTTTAAAGCAAAGTCAGTTTACGATGCATAGCCAAACACGGTATTCACACTCTAGCCAAATGGATCCGACGATTATTGAAGGAGAAGTCGTTGATGATGACCATCAGCAACTGAAATAAAATATTTAGAGAGATCCCTTGAAGTTTATTTTTATAGCCCCATTTATGGGGTTCGTTAATTTTATTTAGCCCTATTTATTATGAGGAATGTTTAATGAGTATTCGTCCCCTACATGACCGTGTGATTGTTCGTCGCATGGAAGAAGAAACAATGAGTGCAGGTGGTATTGTTATCCCTGATAATGCTGCAGAAAAACCAGCTACAGGTGAAATTGTTGCTGTTGGTAACGGTAAAATCACTGACTCAGGCAATGTACGTGCTTTGGAAGTTAAAGTTGGCGATAAAGTCATGTTTGGTAAGTTTGCAGGTACTGAAGTTAAAGTTGATGGTGAAGAACTTTTAGTGATGCGTGAAGACGATATCGTAGCGGTTTTAGATTAAGACTCATTCACCCACATACATATATTTAAAGAATATTAAGAGGAATTAACATGGCTGCTAAAGAAGTCAAATTTGGTGCTGATGCACGTAGTTTAATGGTCAACGGTGTCAACACACTCGCTGATGCAGTAAAAGTAACACTAGGTCCTAAAGGTCGTAACGTTGTTTTAGATAAAAGCTACGGCGCACCAACAGTAACGAAAGATGGTGTATCTGTTGCTAAAGAAATCGAATTAGAAAACAAATTCGAAAATATGGGCGCCCAAATGGTGAAAGAAGTGGCTTCTCATACTTCTGATGCGGCTGGTGATGGAACAACAACAGCAACAGTATTAGCTCAAGCTATCTTACGTGAAGGCATGAAAGCCGTTGCTGCTGGAATCAACCCAATGGATCTTAAACGCGGAATCGACAAAGCTGTCGTTGCTGCAGTTGAAGAATTAAAAGGTATGTCAGCATCATGTGATGATGATAAAGCAATTGCTCAAGTCGGAACGATTTCTGCAAACTCTGACGAGTCTGTTGGTGGCATCATTGCTGAAGCAATGCAAAAAGTAGGTAAAGAAGGCGTTATCACTGTTGAAGATGGTAGCGGTTTTGAAAATGAATTAGATGTAGTAGAAGGTATGCAGTTTGATCGCGGTTACCTATCTCCATACTTCGTCACCGATCAACAAACAATGGCTGCAGATTTAGAAAGCCCATTTGTATTGTTATATGACAAAAAAATCTCAAATATTCGTGATTTACTGCCAACATTGGAAGCGGTAGCAAAAGCAAGCCGTCCATTGTTAATCATTGCAGAAGATATTGAAGGCGAAGCGCTAGCAACATTAGTTGTGAACAGCATGCGTGGTATCGTTAAAGTATGTGCAGTTAAAGCGCCTGGCTTTGGTGATCGTCGTAAAGCAATGTTGCAAGATATTGCGACATTAACGGGTGGTGTGGTTATTTCTGAAGAAGTAGGTTTAAGCCTTGAGAAAGTAACATTAGAAGATCTTGGTCAAGCTAAAAAAATCACAGTTAGCAAAGAAAATACAACCGTTATTGATGGTGCTGGTTCTGCAAGTGAGATCACTGCACGTGTTGAAATGATTCGTGCTCAAATTGCTGAATCTTCTTCTGATTACGATAAAGAAAAATTACAAGAACGTGTTGCTAAATTAGCTGGTGGTGTTGCCGTGATTAAAGTTGGCGCAGCAACAGAAATGGAAATGAAAGAGAAAAAAGCACGTGTTGAAGATGCACTGCATGCAACTCGCGCAGCAGTAGAAGAAGGTGTTGTTGCTGGTGGTGGTGTTGCACTTGTTCGTGCTGAAGGCAGCTTAGGTGAATTATCAGGTCTTAACCATGATCAAGATGTCGGTATTAAATTACTACGTCGTGCAATGGAAGAGCCTTTACGCCAAATCGTAACAAATGCAGGTGAAGAAGCCTCTGTTATCTTAAACGAAGTTGCAGCAGGTAAAGGCAATTACGGTTATAACGCAGCAACAGGTGTTTATGGCGATATGATTGAAATGGGTATTCTTGACCCAACTAAAGTAACGCGTACAGCATTACAAAATGCAGGTTCAGTTGCAGGCCTAATGCTAACAACTGAAGCGATGATTGCTGAAGCACCACAAGAAGCGGGTGCAGCAGCAATGCCTGATATGGGCGGAATGGGTGGCGGAATGGGCGGCATGATGTAATCATGTAGTCGTTTCATCAACGCTCATAGCGTTTTAAAAAGCCCGAGGATCCTTGATTCTCGGGCTTTTTTATTGCTTGTTGATGTTGTTTTATCTGATGATTGAAGCGGTAATTTAGCCTCATTAAAATAAATTTTTTATTTATTCTGACATAACCGTATAGATAGTCTTTTGAATGTTATCAAAGAAAGTCCAATCATGAAGTTGAGTTGTTTTTTATGAATTAATATTCTGTTTTACGGTAAGATTAAAGGTTACGATTAAACATCATAAAATTTAAGGGAACGAAGAGTATGAATAATCCACTTTCTGAACAGTGGCAAAGCTTATTGCCTTCAGAAAATGTTCTGCTAGAGTCGGCCCTTAAGGTGTTACCCGCGAGTGAGTTCGTGACTCAATGGGGCGAGCGGCATAGTGATCGAGCCGATGAACTTTTCGCATCTGCTGATCTCACTCGTATTTATGAGGATGGTGATTATCAGACTCGCTTAGCTTCTGCACTTGAAGAGGTGAGTGATGAAGTAGCGCTGCATCAAACACTTCGTCACTTTCGTCAGCGTGAAATGGTTCGAATTATCTGGCGTGATCTGTCCGGCTGGGCTGATTTGGCTGAAACCATTGCCAATTTATCTGCCTTAGCAGATGCGTGTATAGCGCTTTCTTTGAACTGTTTACATCAGTGGCTGTGTGGTGATTTAGGCACGCCTTATAATGGTGATGGTGAAGAGCAGCATCTTATTGTGTTGGGAATGGGTAAATTGGGTGCAGGTGAGCTTAATTTATCATCTGATATTGATTTGATCTTTACCTATCCTGAGGATGGTGAAACGCAAGGCGGCCGAAAAAGCTTATCCAATGAGGAGTTTTTTACTCGCTTAGGGCGAAAACTGATTCAATCTCTTGATAATATTACGGTTGATGGTTTTGTTTTCCGAGTTGATATGCGCCTTCGCCCTTTTGGTGACAGTGGAGCTTTAGCGGCTAGTTTTGATGCGATAGAAGATTATTATCAAACCCAAGGTCGAGAGTGGGAACGCTATGCCATGATTAAGGCTAGGCCAATTACAGGTTCAAAATCTGGGAAAAAAGCCATTATAGATTGCTTGCGGCCTTTTGTTTATCGCAAATATTTAGACTATGGGGTATTTGATTCTTTACGTGAAATGAAAACGATGATTGCAGCACAATTACATCGTAAAGGCATGGAAGATAATATTAAATTAGGCAGCGGCGGTATTCGTGAAATAGAGTTTATTGGCCAAGTTTTTCAGCTTATTTATGGTGGCAGAGACTCTCGATTACAACAACGAGCAATCCTAACAGTTTTAGATTTATTACCAGAGAAGAATTGCTTAACTGATTATGCGGTTAGCGAGTTAAAAAATGCCTATGACTTTTTACGACTGACAGAAAATAGAATTCAGGCTTGGCAAGATAAACAAACTCATTGCTTGCCACAAGACCGTGAAGGAAAGTCTCGGATTGCACAGTCAATGGGCTTTGATGATTGGACTAGTTTTTCAGCTGTTTTAACAGATCATCGACAGCGAGTACAAAATCACTTTGAGCAAGTATTAACTGCAACAGAGTCAGACGAAAGTTTAAGTGATCGCGTGTCATTATTTGATGCAAATGATGATGAGAAAAGAGCCTATTTAGAGCAATTTTCTTATCATGATATTGAAGCGAGTTTAGATAAGGTAAATCATCTTTTATCATCACGGAATTATCAAAATTTAGGTGAAACAGAGCGTGGACGATTAGAGAAATGTTTACCTTTATTAGTGCAAGCAGCTGCAAATGTGACCAATGCTGATACCTGTTTAGCTCGATTACTGTTACTGGTAGAAGCTATCATGCGCCGCTCGGTCTATATGTCTTTATTGGTTGAAAACACCATGGCGTTATCACAGTTGGTGAAACTGTGTGCTGCCAGCCCATGGATTAGCAAATTGTTAACACAGCATCCAGTGTTATTAGATGAGTTATTAGATCCTAGAACATTATATGAAGTACCTGAACGAACTGAGCAAAAAGCAGCATTAGATAAATGTATTGCCGCAGTGGGTAAAACTGATTTAGAACAGCAGATGTATTTATCGCGTGAGTTCAAGCAAATTACATCGTTACATGTTGCCGCAGCAGATGTGACGGGTGTTTTGCCTTTGATACGTGTGGGCGATCAGTTAACAGAGTTAGCCGAGCTTCAATTAGATAAAGCTATGCAGATTGCATGGCAACATTTAGTGAAACGGCATGGTTATCCGCCTTGCACACAATCAGATGATCTCAGTCAGTGTGGTTTTACTGTTTTAGCTTATGGAAAATTAGGAGGCTTAGAACTGGGCTATGGTTCTGATCTGGATTTAGTTTTAGTCTATGATGATGCCGTGAATAAGGGTGAAACCGATGGTGACAAGCCTATTGATGCCTTGATGTTTTATACGCGTCTGGCTCAAAGAATGATTCATTTTATGAATACGGTTAGCTCTGGAGGGATGTTGTATGAAATTGATATGCGTTTACGACCTAATGGTGTATCAGGCTTATTAGTGACAGCTGTTTCAGGGTTTGAGGAGTATCAAACTCAAGACGCATGGACATGGGAACATCAAGCTTTAGTTCGGGCTCGATGCGTTGCTGGAGATACAAATTTAACTGGGCAAATAGCTAAGATTCGGCAGCAAATTCTGACGAAACCACGTGATCAAAAAACACTGGTAGCAGCAGTAAGTGATATGCGTGCTAAAATGCGTGAGAATTTAGATAAGAGCACCGACCAACTGTTTGATCTTAAGCAAGGTAAAGGTGGCATTACTGATATCGAGTTTATGGTACAGTTTGCCGTTTTATCATGGTCAGCTGATTCTGCTAATTTATTGGAATACACTGATAATATTAGTGTTTTATCTGCACTTATAGAGTCAGGAAAATTAACGAAAGATGAGAGTGAGATGCTGGCAAATGCCTATCGCTTTTATCGTGGATTATCGAATCATTGTGTTTTGCAGGAGCTACCTGCAGTTGTCGATAGAACTGAGGTTGCTAATATCCCATCGCAAGTTGCAGAAATTTGGCAGCGCTGGTTGGACTAGAAACATTTTATATTAAAGAATTTTAGAGAAGTAGAGAATTATGGTTACACCTACAACAATGGCAGATCGGGATGGCGTTATTTGGTTAGATGGAAAAATGGTGCCATGGCGTGATGCCAAAGTGCATGTCTTAACCCATACCTTACATTATGGTTTAGGTGTTTTTGAAGGTGTTCGTGCCTACAAAACAGAAGAAGGCCCCGCTATTTTTCGCTTAGAAGAACATACTGATCGTTTATTCCGTAGTGCCAAAATTATGGGCATGGGGATGCCGTATGATAAAGATACTCTAAATGATGCGCATAAAGCCGTGATTAAAGAGAATAACCTTGAATCTGCTTATATTCGTCCAATGTGCTTTTATGGCAGTGAAGGCATGGGGATCCGTGCTGATAACTTACAAACACATGTCATGATTGCAGCATGGGAATGGGGATCGTATTTAGGTGCTGAAAATATGGAGAAAGGGATCCGTATTCGTACCTCATCGTTTACTCGCCATCATGTCAACATCACCATGTGTAAGGCTAAGGCAAATGGTAACTATATGAACTCAATCATGGCACTACAAGAAGCGGTAGAGTGTGGTTATGATGAAGCCTTATTATTAGATGCAAATGGTTTTGTTGCCGAAGGGAGTGGTGAGAACTTCTTTATGTTACGTGATGGCGTTTTATATACACCGACATTAACATCAGCACTTGAAGGAATCACTCGTGCAACCATTATGACGCTTGCCGAAGATATCGGTTTGAAAGTTGTTGAAAAACAAATTACGCGAGATGAAGTCTATGTTGCTGATGAAGCCTTCTTTACGGGAACGGCTGCTGAAGTAACTCCAATTCGTGAATTAGATAATCGTAGTATTGGTAATGGTGGTCGAGGCCCGATTACTGAGCAATTACAAGCAATGTATTTCGATCAAGTATACGGTCGTAGTGATGTCTATAAAAACTGGAATACGCACGTTTAACACGACGTCTCTTTTGCGCCTGATCGGCGTTAAGAATACGTTTCGTGACACTCAATAAAGACAATTTTAGAACAGAGGAAAAAACACATGGCTGGTCATAGTAAATGGGCAAATATTCAACATCGTAAAGGCGCTCAAGATGCTAAACGTGGAAAATTATTTACCAAATTTATCCGTGAAATCAGTGTGGCAGCTAAAGAGGGTGGTAGTGATATAGCCAATAACCCACGTCTACGAGCTGCAATTGATAAAGCATTAAGCGGTAATATGACTCGCGATGTAATCGAGCGTGCGACAAAGCGTGGTGCTGGCGAACTTGAAGGCGTGAGTTATGTTGAAATCGTCTATGAAGGTTATGGCCCAAGCGGTATTGCGATTCTTTTAGATTGTTTAACAGATAATAAAAACCGCACCGTGGCTGAAGTACGAAATGTGTTTAGCAAGCGTGGCGGTAATATGGGAACAGATGGTTCTGTTGCTTATTTGTTTAATAAACGAGGCATTATTTCTTATGCTGAAGGGATTGATGAAGATGCGGTAATGGAAGTGGCATTAGAGTCGGGTGCTGACGATATTGTTAGCAATGAAGATGGTTCAATTGATGTCTTCACCCTGCAACAAGACTATGCCGCGGTTAAAGATGCTTTAGATGCTGCAGGTTTTGAATCTGTTTCTTCTGAAATTACCATGCATCCTGAAACAACAATTGCTTTAGATGTTAAAGATGCTGAAAAAGCGATGGCGATGATCAATGCTTTTGAAGATTTAGATGATGTACAAGCGGTTTATACCAATGCAGACTTCTCTGATGAAGTTATGGCCCAGCTTGAAGGCTAGTTCATAGCCTAATGACACGTATTTTAGGAGTTGATCCTGGATCTCGGAAAACGGGTTTTGGCATTATTGAGTTGGATGGTCAAAAAATACATCATGTAATTAATGGTCGTTTGATGGTGGGAGATGGTGACTTCCCCGATAGATTGAAGCAAATATTCACAGGTTTAACGGATATTATCCAGCGTTACCAACCTGATATGATGGCAATTGAAAAAGTATTTTTACATAAGAATCCTGATTCAGCTCTCAAGCTTGGACAAGCACGAGGTGCGGCCATTTGTGCTGGGGTCAATCAAGACCTCGTAGTGCATGAATATACTGCAACTCAAATTAAAAAAGCAGTAGTGGGTAATGGCCATGCAAAAAAAGAACAAGTGCAATATATGATGTCAGTCATTTTGTCGTTATCAGATGCGCCAGATGAAGATGCCGCTGATGCATTAGCTTGTGCCCTAACTCATGCAAATCATGCCCCAGTTGATGGAAAGATAAATACTAAATTGCCTAAGGGCATGCGGACATCACGACGTGGGGGCCGGTACGGCCGGTGATGTTTTATTTTTTCACAATCGTACCATTCCCACTCAGACAGAATGTCAACAAGAGTGACTATATAAAGTTCCCTGACTACGCAAGGGAGACAAAGCAGATAGAGGCAGCTCAATGATCGGAAGACTTCGTGGCATTATCCTAGAAAAACAAGCACCTGATCTTATCCTTGATGTGCAAGGTGTAGGCTATGAAGTGGCTGCACCGATGTCGACGTTTATTCATTTGCCTGCCATTAATGAAGAAGTATCCCTCTTTACCCATTTAATTGTGCGGGAAGATGCACAATTATTGTATGGATTTTCAACAACAAGAGAACGCTTATTATTCCGAAGTTTGTTAAAAGTAAATGGTGTGGGGGCAAAGTTAGCCTTAACTATTCTCTCGGGAAGTGATGTTGATGATTTTTCTCGCAGTGTGCAAGAAGGGGATGCTGCCAGTTTAACTCGACTACCGGGTGTGGGTAAGAAAACGGCAGAACGCTTAATCATTGAAATGCGTGACCGCTTGAAGAATATCAGTGGTGCGATGGGCTTAAAACCTGTGGTATCAGCCGCAGCAAAATTAGCGGGAGCAAAAGATGAAGCTGCCGAAGCGCTGGTCTCATTAGGCTATAAACCTGCCGAGGCTGAAAAAATGATCCGTACTGTTGAAACAGATGGTTTAAATACGGAACAAATCATTAAATTGGCATTACAGAGAAACTAGGCAAACCATAATAGAAATGTCTTTTAATCTCTGGACTCTTTTTTTAGTAAGTCTTCAAGTGGTTTCCCTTCGATAATCAGATCAACAATTTGAGCGATACCTTCTTTGTTGATTGATAACCTAAGGTAAGCGGAATTATCCGATTGGGCTTGGCGTAATAAATCTTCTGCTAATGCTGCTTGAGTTTCAGGGATGTAAAAGCGGTTTAACGGGGCTTGCCGTTCACCATAGTGCATATAACCATCACATTGTTTCGCTATTGCGGTATCGACGATGTGTACTTTAGGCGCTTTATTGCCAATATCACTCAGACAGTATGCACAGTTAGAGTTATCAACACATTGTTTTTGACTTGTCTGCCAATCATAATCTAAGCGAAAGCGAAGATAATGCCCGCGCAGCAAGTCACGTGGGTCATATCCTGTTATAGCAAAGTCCCATTGTGTGCCCATGCTTAAATGATATTCGGCCCTCGCAATAAGCAAACATAATAAAAAGAAGGGAATGAGCACAATTATCAAACTATTTTTATTGTTCATCTTGCTCACTTTTACTTGTCGGTGACAGTCCAAAATGGCGAGCTATAGAAGCTGATTTTTTAAACCAGAGCCACACTACAGATAGAGTGAACAGGCCACCCATAACAAGACCGATGCCTGTTGCTAACATAGATCCAAACACTTCAAAATAAATAAACAGTAAGCGTATGCAAATCAGTGCGGTCATACTATTAAATAGCTTGATGGACTGTATTGTTAGGGCGGCCCATGCTAAAACAAGCATATAGGTGATATTAATGATGGCACCAATAACAGGGTGAGTCTCTTCATGCCATACTGCCGTCGCACTAATCAGGAATACCGTTATCAGGACAGTGCGCATCATTAGGTGATGGTGTGGTGAACTTGATGAGTAGAGTTTAGGAATGGACATAAGCATTGCTGTGGTCGCAATGAGGCAGAGCGTAAGCAATAGTTGCAAAGACTTAATATCATCTACTGATTTGGGGCTCGATTCATACCATAAAAAATGGCTAAACCAGCCTCCAATGATAATAGCTAGCCAGCTATAACGTGAGAGTTCCCCCGCCATAATAGGGCGGTGATTCACCAGCCATGGAAGTCGAGACAGCAGCATAAACAATAAGGGTGATAAGATAATGAGCGCTCCAAGAAGTGCATTGCCTAAATACTGTTGAGAAATAAACTGCCTAATAATGTCATCAAAGGCGTTAATATTAAGTGCATAGGTAACAGCTGTACCGACAATCCATAATACGGTGAGAAATTTACCTCGCCCTAATAATACAAGGGGGAGCGTGAAGAGTGTCCACACTAAGAGTAGTGAGGCGATACTGCCACCGAGTTGATAGGTTTGTCCGATTAATGCCATTGAAGCTAAAGTGAAGCCGTAGTAAAAAATGACTAATATTTCTCTTAGCCATTGATTGCGAGGATTTGAGTTATCTAGGGAAACAACACGATATAAGCTTAATGCAATGACAAGGCATAAAATAAGATCAGTTGTCAGTTTCAGCCAGTTAGGTGTTTGCATCCAATTGGATGCAATAATGGATACCAGGCCTAAAATAATGGCAAAAGCCCCGAGTCCACCCAATGCCCAAAGAGCGATAGGTCTGGAATGTTGTTTTTCAAATTCAATAATTTTATCGGCCGTTGTGCTGTCGATAAGTTTTGCCTGCTGCCATTGATTTAGTTTTTTGGACAGTTCCATAAGTAGTTCAATCTGCTAAAGATTAAGACGAATTTAAGTATATAGCGTTTATGTATTAGAGAGGAAGACATAAGATTACAGACGAAATGAAATTATAAAGGGGCGATACTTCAGTGAGCACTATAAAATTAGTGGCAAATACCTAGCTATTATTTCCATTTTTAGGGAAAATGGCGGCATGTTTATTTTCTTATTTTTTAATACGTATAAGGCCAAAGGTTTTTAATGGAACAGGACCGTTTTATTTCGGCTAGTCCTCAAATGGATGAAGAGCGCCAAGAACAGGCTATTCGACCTGAGAGCTTAAATGATTATATTGGTCAGCCGAAAGTACGTGAACAAATGGATTTATTTGTTTCGGCTGCTCGAAATCGTCAAGAGGCGCTTGATCATACTTTAATTTTTGGCCCTCCCGGCCTAGGTAAGACAACATTAGCTCATATTATTGCTAATGAAATGGGAGTCAATTTAAAACAAACATCGGGACCTGTTTTAGAGCGTCCGGGCGATCTTGCTGCTTTATTAACGAATCTTGAACCTAATGATGTGTTGTTTGTTGATGAGATTCATCGCTTAAGCCCTATTGTTGAAGAAGTGCTTTATCCGGCAATGGAAGATTATCAACTTGATATTATGATTGGAGAAGGTCCGGCAGCTCGTTCAATTAAGCTTGATCTCGAACCCTTTACATTAGTGGGTGCAACAACAAGAGCAGGGTCTTTAACATCACCATTACGTGATCGGTTTGGCATTGTGCAGCGACTGGAATTTTATAGTGCTGAGGACTTATCAACAATTGTGCAGCGAAGTGCTCGCATTTTTGGTGTGAGTCTTGATGTCAGTGGTGCAAATGAAATTGCTAAGCGCTCCCGTGGTACACCACGAATTGCTAATCGACTATTACGTCGAGTACGAGATTATGCTGAGGTTAAATTTGATGGCCAGATCACAGCAGAAATAGCTCGACAGGCTTTAAACTTACTTGATGTCGATGATAATGGTTTCGATATGCTGGATCGTAAATTACTGCTTGCTATCATTGATAAATTTGATGGGGGCCCGGTCGGAGTAGATAATTTAGCAGCTGCAATAGGTGAAGAGCGTGGCACGATTGAAGATGTGTTAGAACCTTATTTAATTCAAGAAGGTTTTATGATGCGAACTCCGCGAGGTCGTATTGCTACCAAACGAGCTTACTTGCACTTAGGACTGACGCCTGCCGAAAGAAATGATAACAATGGTTGAGTTTGAATGGCCAATTCGTGTTTATTATGAAGATACCGATAGTGGTGGTGTGGTTTATCATTCTAATTACCTTAATTTCATGGAACGCGCTCGAACAGAGTGGTTAAGAAATTTGGGTTTTGAGCAAGATGAATTAATAACTAACTATCAATGCATCTTTGCTGTACATTCAATGCAATTGAACTTTAGGCGGCCCGCTAAATTTAATGATGCACTGACTGTGCGCTCCCACCTTATTAAGGTGTCGGGGGCTAGTTTTGAGTTTGAACAAAAAATTTTCCGTGATGATGAACTGTTGTGTGAAGCCGTGGTCAAAATCGCGAGTTTAGATGCTAATCGGTTTCGACCTAAGTCGATACCCCCACAATTATTAACGGAGATACAAAGTGAGTGCTGATCTTTCTTTGATAACCCTTATCGCTGATGCGAGCTTATTAGTAAAACTAGTGATGCTGACATTATTAGCTGTTTCAATGTATTCATGGATGTTAATTTTTAGAAAAAGGGGTGAATTATCGCAAGCTAAACAAGATGCTGATTCATTTGAAGATAAATTCTGGTCAGGGAATGAACTGAATCGCTTATATGAAGATATCTCATCTCGTCCTCATGTCACACAGGGAATGGAGGGGATATTTGAAGTAGGTTTTAAAGAATTTGTACGATTAAAGAAGTCAGATTCCGATCCGAGCTTACTGTTAGAGGGGGCACAACGTGTCATGCGTATTTCTCTGGCGCGAGAAATTGATCGTTTAGAAATGTCTCTACCCTTTCTTGCTACGGCAGGATCAACAAGTCCTTATATTGGTTTATTCGGAACGGTTTGGGGGATTATGAATTCTTTCCGTGCCTTAGGTGATGTCCAACAAGCAACACTAGCAATGGTTGCACCAGGTATTTCTGAGGCGTTGATTGCGACTGCAATGGGGTTGTTTGCTGCGATCCCCGCTGTTATTGCTTACAATAAATATTCACATGAAGTTGAGCGGCTCATTAATCGCTATGACACTTTCTTAGAAGAATTTTCTTCTATTTTACAACGCCAACATAGCTAAAAACATACCGCTATGGCTACTTATACTAAAAGACAACGTCGTAAACCAATGGCTGAGATTAATGTGGTTCCTTATATTGATGTGATGTTGGTTTTGTTAATTATCTTTATGATTACAGCTCCGATGTTAACGCAAGGCGTTAATGTTGACTTGCCTCAAGCGGCTGCAAACCCTGTTGAAGCGCCAGAAGATAATAGTGAACCTTTAATAGTTTCTGTCGATGCCGAGGGTTTATTTTATGTCACCATCGGTGACAAACAAGATGAACCTATTAATGCTCAACTTTTAATGACAAAAGTGGCGGCGGTGTTGAGACGAAGTCCTAAAACACCGGTGATGGTTAAAGGTGACAATGCGGTTAACTATGGACAAGTGGTCACCGTAATGGCGTTATTGCAGCAAGCTGGCGCGCCCAGTGTGGGCTTGATTACTCAACAGCCAGAAGCTGAAGAGGATAAATAGCGTGATTGAAAAAATCATTGCGGCCAGTTATTCAATTGTTCTTCATATTGTTTTATTAGGGCTTTTTATTATTGGTATGGATTCACCTGCGCCACATTTTATTGCCGAGCCAAAAGTTAAGATTGTGCAAGCAACGGTGATGGATGAAGCAAAAATACTAGAAGAAATCGTACGTCAGCAAGAGTTTGAAGAACAACAACGTCAGCAAGAAGAAGATCGGCAAGCAGAGGTCGATGAAAAATTAGTACAAACTCAAAAAGAGCTAAAGCAAAAAGAAGAAGAAGCTCAAGAGCAACAAGAACAAGCTAAGCGTGAACAAGAACAACGGGAATTAAAGGCAAAGCAAGAACAAGATAGAATCAAGGAGCTTGAGCAAGAGCGTAAAGTTGAGGAAAATAAAAAACGGTTTGCTGAAGAAGCAAGGAAAAAAGAAGAATTAAAACAGCAAGTCGCAGAAAAAGAACGTCTAGCTGCAGAAGAATTAAAACAAAAGGCCGATCAAAAGCGACGGGAAGCAGAAGAGAAACAACGTTTAGCTGAAGCAGATCGTAAAGCAGAAGAGCAAAGACAGCGTGATGCTGAAAAAAAACGCAAAGCAGAAGAAGAACGTAAACGGAAAGCTGAACAAGATCGCATCAAAGCAGTAGAGCTTAAAAAGAAAGCAGAAGCTGAGCGAAAAGCTGCTGAAAAAAAACAAAGACAAGATGAAGATGCACGTCTCTTCCAAGAAAGCTTAGAAGCAGAGCAACGAGAACAGGAAGAGCGGCGGATAAATGGCGTGGTTAATCAACATGTTGTCATGATAAGGCAGCGAGTTAAACGTAATTGGATTAGACCGAGTAATACTGACTCGGGTCTGCAATGCACACTGAGGGTTCGCTTGATCCCTGGTGGTGATGTTAAAGATGTGGTTATTGTGAAAAGTAGTGGTAACGAATTATTTGATCGTTCCGCTGAGACGGCGGTATATAAAGCTGCACCATTACCACTACCCACCGATCCTAAAGCAGCAGCAGCTTTGCGTGATTTCCAATTTATATTTAGACCCTGAATGAAGGTGAAATAATGACTAAACGATGGTTCGCTTTAATATGGCTAGTAATGGCCCTAGTACCATGGCAAGTACAGGCTGATCTTGTTATTGAAATAACGGGAGGAACAGAGTCGGCACTTCCTATTGCTATTGTCCCATTTGGTAGTGAGGGGTTTACAGCACCAGAAGATATTTCAGCTGTGATCCGGAATGATTTATCACGAAGTGGGCGTTTTGAGCCATTGCCAGAACAAGATTTGATTTCTAACCCGCACCAACAGGCAGAAATTAACTTTAAAGACTGGCGTTTACTTCGCTCTGAAGGCTTATTGATTGGTAATGTGAGCAGCATTGATGGTGAAACCTTTAATGTTCAGTTCCAGTTATTTGATGTTTACAAAAATAAGCAGTTGCTAGGTAAACGTTATCAAGTTCCGGCATCTGGTTTACGTCGCCTAGCCCACCAAATTGCCGATCAAGTTTATCAAAACTTAACGGGTGAAATTGGTGTTTTCTCGACTCGGTTAGCATTTGTATCTGTTGAGAAAAATGCAGATGGCAGTAAACGTTTTGCTTTACAAGTATCGGATTCAGATGGTGCGAACCCCAGAACAGTACTGCAATCAAAACAACCTATTTTGTCACCAAATTGGGCAATGGATGGCGAACGTTTAGCCTATGTCTCGTTTGAGAATGGACAAGCAGAAGTGTTTGTCCAAGAAATGCAAAGTGGTCGGAGAAGCTCTGTTGCAGCTTTTAAAGGCATAAACAGTGCCCCAAGTTGGTCACCAGATGGCACTAAGCTCGCACTTACCCTATCAAAAGGCGGTAATGCAGAAATTTATGTATTAGAACTGGCAACAGGAAAGTTAGCTCGGGTGACACATAATTCACAAGCAATTGATACAGAAGCTGTGTGGATGCCCAATAGTAAGGAGTTATTATTTACTTCAGATCGTGGGGGACGACCACAAATCTATAAAGTCTCAGCTGATGGGGGCCGAGCAAGTCGAGTAACATTCGAGGGTCGCTATAATACCTCAGCCGATATTGCTACAGATGGTCGCACGATGACGATGGTACATGGCTTTAATGGGAAATTTTATATTGCCGTACAAGACTTACAATCGGGAGCGTTCCAAGTATTAACTGAAACGGGTAAAGATGAATCACCAAGCTTTGCGCCTAATGGCCGCATGATCCTGTATGCTACCGAACAAAAGGGTAAAGGCGTATTAGCTGCTGTCTCTGTTGATGGTCGAATACATCAACGCTTAGGCGAGTCAAACCGTGATGTGCGAGAACCTGCTTGGTCACCTATTAGAAAATAAAAAAGTTCTTTAAGGAGTATGTAAAATGAATTTAGTTAAATTAACGGCCATAACAATGGCTTTAGTCTGGTTATCAGCCTGTACTACTTTTGGTGGAAGTAAAGATTCTGAAGGTGAAACTGTTAGTGGTGGCGATGTTGTTGTTGAAGATCGTAGTGCTAATAGTTCTGGTGTGGAAGGCGAGGGTAATGTATCAGGAACGGATATCGATGGTACAGAAATACGCGTGATTGCAGGTGATGACCAATATCAAGGAAGTGATTTGTTAGATGGTTCTAGTCCTTTATTAGCTAATCGTGTTGTCTATTTTGAATATGATAGTAGTGCTGTTAGACAAGAGGATGTTGCAACATTAGAAGCGCATGCTACTTATTTGGGTAATCATATTAATGTCACAGTCAGACTGATTGGTCATACTGATGAGCGTGGTTCACGTGAATATAACCTTGCTTTAGGAGAACGTCGTGCACTAGCAATACGTCAGATTTTAATGCTACAAGGCGCAAGTATTAAACAAGTTGAAGTGACTAGTTTTGGTGAAGAGCGTCCAGATGTTGAAGGTAGTGATGAATCTGCATGGCAACAAAACCGTCGTGTTGAACTAATTTACGCAGGATCATAAAAAAGAATGAAATTGATGGGAAAACAAACAATACTGATCACACTAATGTTGTCAGCATTATCAGTGAATAGTGTATGGGCTGATGAAGCGGCCTTGAACCAACGTATTGATAGGCTTGAGCGGATTATTCAAGGACAAGGCTTAGTTTCTTTATTAGGCCGAGTTGATCAGTTACAAAACGAGATTCAACGATTAAATGGTGAAAATGAATCATTGAATCATAAAATTGATCAAATGAAAAAGCGCCAGCGAGACTTGTATTTAGATATTGATCAACGCTTAGAAGCCCAGGCAAAAGTTGCTGAGACAGCACCAGTAGTACTGCTTGAAGAGCCAACTACAGAACAACAAGTAGAGCCGCCTGTAATTGAGCAAGTTCCAGCCGAACAGGTTCAACAAGCTGAACAGACAGCCCCCGTCTCTATTGAAAATGGTGAAGCAGCTTACCAAGCAGCACTGCAAACATTACGCCGCGGGCAATATGAGCAGGCTATTACTGCATTAGCTGCTTTCCCTGAACAGTACCCACAAAGTAGCTATTTACCTAATACCTATTATTGGCAAGGTGAAGCTAATTATGTATTGAGAAACTTTGATCTTGCCGTCGTTGCGTTTCAGACAGTTATTGATCGTTTCCCTGCCAGTAGTAAAGTGGCTGATGCGACATTAAAGCTAGGCTTTAGCCAATATGAATTAGGAGAAGTCGCTGAGGCAACAGTGACCTTAACTTCGGTTGTTGATAATTACCCGAATACATCCGTATCAAGATTAGCGACAGTACGATTAGATAGAATTAAACAAGCTAATAGATAACCATTGCCATAAGACTGGAACACGATATGGCTCAGTGCCGAATTACAGAAATATTTTACTCACTACAAGGTGAAACAAGAACAGTTGGCTTACCGACAGTTTTTGTTCGCTTAACAGGTTGCCCATTGCGCTGCTCATACTGTGATACTGCTTATGCATTTCATGGTGGCGAAAAGAGAGAGATTAGCGATATTGTTGCAGAAGTTAAAGCCTATAATCCTCGCTACATTACTGTTACAGGTGGAGAACCACTTGCTCAGACAGCCTGTTTAGAACTGTTAACAGCATTATGCGATCTAGGTGCCGAAGTCTCTATAGAAACTAGTGGCGCTTTAGATATCTCAAATATAGACAAACGTGTCGTCACGGTTATGGATTTAAAAACTCCAGCTTCAGGTGAAGAGCCCAAAAATAGCTATGAGAATATTAGCCACTTAAAACGACAGGATCAGCTTAAATTCGTAATTTGTGACCGGGCTGATTATGAATGGTCCCGGCAGAAATTAACTGAATACAAAATAGATTCACGCTGTGAGGTTTTATTCTCGCCGATACATGGTCAGTTAAAGCCAGCAGACCTAGCTGACTGGATTGTTGAAGATAATTTACCTGTAAGAATGCAAATCCAAATGCATAAATACCTTTGGGGCGATGAGGAAGGTCGATGAAACGCGCAGTAGTACTTTTATCAGGTGGACTAGACTCAGTAACAGCATTAGCAATGGCGATACAGCAGGGTTACGAGTGTTATACCTTGAGCTTTGATTATGGTCAGAGACACAATGCAGAGTTAAACGCGTCAGAAAAGTTATCAAAGCAATTGGGTGCTGTTCAGCATAAAGTCATTAAGATAGATTTACGAGCAATCGGTGGTTCGGCATTAACAGATGATTCTATCGATGTACCTGAGCAACATGATGAAGGGATCCCTGTGACTTATGTTCCTGCAAGGAATACCGTATTTTTATCTATAGCATTGGGCTGGGCTGAAGTGTTGACAGCGGAGGCAATTGTTATAGGAGTAAATGCTGTTGATTACTCAGGCTATCCAGATTGTCGTCCCGAATTTGTAGAGGCATTTGAACAATTAGCCAATGTAGCGACTAAGGCTGGTATTGAAGGCAATAAGCTAACAATATTAACGCCACTAATCTCAATGACCAAAACAGAAATAATACAACAAGGAATGTCATTGGGTGTCGACTATAGCCAGACAGTTTCATGCTACCAAGCTGATAGTGAGGGTAAAGCATGTGGAGTCTGTGACTCTTGCCACTACAGGAAAGAAGGGTTTAAGCAAGCTGGCTTAGCCGATCCTACCTACTATAATATAGTATAGTCTGCGAATCCTGCCTACTATATATAATAGAGTACGAGCTTTTCGCTTTAGATAGAATAAGAGTTTATATGGTAGAACAACCATATAGCTCACGATAAGACGGTTTCAGCAACATTAGGTCAAAAAAACTTCAATAAATACTTGTTATTTTTTCTAAATAGGGTATTATTTCGCCTCTTGGTTTGGGCCGTTAGCTCAGTTGGTAGAGCACCGGACTTTTAATCCGATGGTCCCGCGTTCGAGTCGCGGACGGCCCACCAAATTTTAAAAAATGATGGTTTGAAATTAGTTTTAAATAATCATTGACAGTCTGGCGAGAGAGTGTAGAATGCTCGCTTTCCTTGAGGTGACAAGGCATTAATTGCTGAGAAAGTTCAAGAAAATAAAGATTGACAGCTTGGCGAGACGCTGTATAATTCTCGCTTCTTTGTTGCTGACT
>Ga0209495_1000265_pt1 | contig 42285 bp, 43 predicted proteins | sample EN1Hudsemesocosm_FD_184629 | JGI IMG/M metagenome (GOLD analysis project Ga0209495, IMG submission 184629) | Methane-oxidizing microbial communities from mesocosms in the Hudson Canyon - EN1E Hudson Canyon (SPAdes) (version 2) | ecosystem: Environmental > Aquatic > Marine > Cold seeps | place...
GATAAATAGCGTTGAATGAAGGCCAGTTGTGTTGATTTACCTGCCCCTTCAATTCCTTCAATACTTATAAATTTTGAATTCATTAGTTTTTCTTTTTCAACTGATATTTTCTAACGGCCTTATTGTGGTCCACTAGGTTATTAGAAAAAACGTGGCGACCATCTTGTCCTGTTGCCACAAAATAAAGGCTTTTACCATCTGCTGGATGTAGAGCTGCTTCTATTGATTCTTTACTAGGTAAAGCAATAGGGCTTGGCGGTAGTCCATAGCGAGTATAAGTATTATAAGGTGTATCTCTTCTCAGATCTTTACGGCGGATATTGCCTTGATATTGTGCACCCATACCATAAATAACGGTGGGATCAGTTTGCAAACGCATACCTTTTTTCAAACGTCGAACAAAAACACCTGCAATTTCAGCTCTCTCTTCAGCTATTCCTGTTTCTTTTTCTATAATCGATGCCATAATTAAAGCATCATAAGATGTTTTATACGGTAAGTTTTCAGCCTTATTATTCCATGCAGATTCTAAAGTCGACGTCATCATTTTATGTGCACGCTGTAGAACTTGCCTATCAGTGGTACCCGCTGTAAAAAAATAGGTCTCTGGCAAAAACTCACCTTCACCGTGGCTAGCTGGCAACTCAAGTGCAACGATAACATCGGCTAAATTTTCTTTAGTAAGCATTTTTACTAATCGTTTGTCAGCAGCAATACTATTAATAAGTTGTTGGCTAGTGAAGCCTTCTACAATCGTGAAAGAATATTGAATGACTTTGCCCGTTGTTAGCTGTTCAAGTAATTCAGGAAAGGTTGTATTAGCCTTTATATGGTATTCACCGCTCTTAATTAAATGGGCTTTATCATACAATCGACCATATAAATAAAAATAATCTACAGGAAATGAAGATAAACCGGCCTGTTTAATATCTCGACTTATTTGCTTTAAATTACTGCCTGGTTTAACGGTATAGACAAAACCATCAGGAGGAATATTTAAAAAGGAGGTTTTAAAACGTTGATGTTCATAATTAATGACGATGATGCTAATAATGAATAGCAGAGCACTGACAATCAATAACTTTGTAATTAAGCGCATCTTATCGTTTCACCTTGAATAAGGCTTGTTGAAGCTGATGAGTTATTGGGCCTAGCGTATATTTGGCGATATCTTTGACCGCTATTACTGGCCAAATACCATTAACACTATTACAAATAAAGACTTCATCTGCATTTTTCAAGGCATCAAAGGTAACAGTACTTTCTTTAAATGCTAAGCCAAGCTGTTTTGCAACAGCAATAATCTGGGCTCTCATAATACCTTCTACACCTGATTTATTTAATAGTGGTGTTATGAGTTGTTCAGATTTAACAACAAAGACATTACTCATTGTGCCTTCAATCAAATTATTAGATTGATCAAGCATAAGACCTTCAGCAATATCTATATCATCCCACTCATTGCGAGCTAAGACATTATCAAGTCTATTCAGGTGTTTTAGTCCTGCTAAGGCAGGGTTTTCTGGCAACTTATGCTGACATAAGAGAACAGTCACACCTGTCTGACTATTACTTTCAGGGTAGCTGGGGTAGTCATGAGTTGAAATAATACGTGTTGGTTCAATACTTTTATCAGCAAAATAACCTCGTCCGCCACTACCGCGAGTAATGATTATTTTTATAACACTGTCAGTATCAGACAAGCTTTGATAAATAAATTCGAGCTCTTTACAAAGTGAGTCTAACTGCTGAAATGGAATATTAAGCCGTTTGCAACCCGCTATAAGTCTTTGCAAATGTGCGTCAATAAATTCAGCAACACCATGTCGAAAGGCGATCGTTTCAAATAAACCATCACCATATTGTAAACCGCGATCAGTAACAGCAATTCTATTCTCGGGTTTTCCGTTAACTAGAATCACTGCTATATCAGTCTCTTAAGTTAACTTCTTAAAAATAACTGTACCGTTAGTACCACCAAATCCAAACGAATTAGACATGGCTACATCGATAGGCATTTGACGAGCTGTATGAGGCACATAGTCTAAATCACACTCAGGATCGGGGTTGTCTAAATTGATTGTTGGCGGAGCAACTTGGTCTTGGATAGCAAGAATACTAAAGACAGCTTCAACACCACCTGCCGCACCTAATAAATGACCAATCATTGATTTAGTTGAACTGACAGCAACATCATAAGCCGCAGGACCAAATGCTGCTTTTAATGCTTGTGTCTCACCAGCATCACCAGCAGGTGTTGACGTACCATGTGCATTCACATAATCAATTTGTTCTGCTGTCAATCCGGCATCAGCCATCGCATTCTTCATACAACGAGCAGCACCTTCACCACCAATAGAGGGTGATGTCATATGGTATGCATCGCTGCTCATTCCAGAACCAGCAAGTTCGGCATAAATATGAGCACCACGTTTAACTGCATGTTCATATTCTTCTAGAACAACCATGCCTGCACCATCACCTAGAACAAAACCATCTCGGTCTCTATCCCATGGACGACTAGCAGCTTCAGGATCATCATTACGAGTAGAAAGTGCTCGTGCAGCAGCAAAGCCACCAAGACCAGTCTTACACGTAGACATCTCTGCACCACCTGCCAACATGATATCAGCGTCACCATATTGAATCATACGACCTGCAGAAGCTATATTATGTGTACCACTTGAGCATGCTGTAGCAATGGCAATATTAGGACCTTTTAGACCATACATGATCGATAAATTACCTGAGACCATATTAATGATATTGCTAGGAACAAAGAATGGAGATATTTTTCTCGGTCCACCCTTTAAATAGGCATCGTAACCGGCTTCAATTCCTGGAAGCCCACCAATACCTGCTCCAATAGCGACACCAAAACGTTCAGCATTATCATCGGTAACTTCAATACCAGAGTCTTCAATGGCTTCTTTACCAGCGGCAATACCATAGTGGATAAATGTATCCATTTTTCTAGCTTCTTTACGAGGGATAATAGTAGTGATATCAAAGTTTTTGATACTGCCACCAAAACGTACAGAATAGTCAGAAACATCAAAGATTGTAAGCGGTGCAATACCACTTTTACCTGCGAGAATGTTCTCCCAAGTTTCTTTTACATTTAAACCAACTGGTGTTATTGCACCAAGGCCAGTTATAACAACACGACGTTTAGACATTAGGTCTCTCCCTCTTTTTCACTATTGCTTAAAACAACGTAGCCGCCTAGTGTGCGTGAACACAGCTAGGCGGCTACGGTAAAGCAATGACTTGTATTAAGACTGTACTGAATTAATATAATTAACCGCTTCGCTAACTGTAGTGATTTTCTCAGCATCTTCATCTGGGATTTCACATTCGAATTCTTCTTCAAGTGCCATTACTAATTCAACAGTATCTAAAGAATCAGCACCCAAATCATCAATAAATGAAGCTTCAGTTGTTACTTCATCTGGGTTAACACCTAGTTGCTCAACAACAATATCTTTTACTCGAGCTACGATATCACTCATAACGTATTTTTCCTTCAGTAGTTAAATATACAAAACGTGCACGCATTTTATAGTGCGGACACAGTAGAGACAAGCTAAATCACATATTAATGACCTTATCTCAACAGAAAACAGTTAACTTTATATAAAATTAACCTACTAATTCATATACATACCGCCGTTTACATTTAGGTTCTCACCTGTAATGTATGCGGCTGGTTCGCTAGCCAAAAAGCTAACTGCGGCAGCAATTTCTTCTGGTTCTCCGAGACGTTTAATGGGTACTTGTGACAGTAATGCCGTTTTATGATCATCTGACAAAGAGCTAGTCATATCGGTATCAATAAAACCTGGGGCAACAGTATTAACTGTAATGCCACGTTGGCCGACTTCACGTGCTAATGATTTACTAAAACCAATAACACCTGCTTTTGCAGCTGCATAGTTTGTTTGTCCCGCATTCCCCATCACACCAACAACAGAAGTGATCGTAATGATCCGGCCCCAACGTGCTTTCGTCATTGCACGTAGGCAACGTTTAGTAATTGTAAAAATTGGCGTTAAGTTAGTATCAATGATGTCATTCCATTCATCATCTTTCATACGCATTAACAAGTTATCACGTGTGATACCCGCATTATTAACTAAAATAGTGGGTGCGCCATATTTTTCTTCAGTGGCAGAAACAACAGTTTCAATCGAGTCTGCATCGGTTACGTTTAACACCATACCAGAACCAGTAACACCTGCTTCTTGTAAAAACGCAGTGATTGTTTCAGCACCACCTTCAGATGTTGCCGTACCAACAACAGTTGCACCTTGTTGACCTAAGCTTAATGCGATGGCACGACCAATACCGCGAGTCGCACCTGTTACTAATGCAATTTTACCTTCTAAACTCATGAGATTTCTCCTAATGCTTGTACTGCTTTATCTAATGTTGCTGTATCTAATATTGGGTAAGCAACAACTGATTTATCGATACGTTTAGTTAAACCCGCTAATACTTTGCCTGGGCCACATTCAATGATTGTATCCACGCCTTGCTGTGCAAGAAACTGAACAGTTTCTACCCAACGAACAGGGCTGTGCAATTGCTGCGCTAATAAGCTTTTTATTTCATCTGAATCAGAACTGCTCGTCACGCTTACATTGTGAATAACAGGTGTTTGTGGAGCTGATACAGTGATACCTGCTAATACAGAAGATAAGTTTTCTGCTGCTGGTTTCATCAATGCGCAATGTGAAGGTACGCTAACGGGTAATAGCAAAGCGCGTTTAGCACCCTTCTCTTTTGCTAGCTCGATTGCTTTATTGACGGCATCGACAGAACCGGCAATCACAACTTGACCTGGAGAGTTAAAGTTAACTGCTTCGACAACGCCTAATGCTGCAGCTTCATCACATAAAGCTCTCACAGCATCATCATCTAAGCCTAAAATAGCTGCCATTGCACCTTCACCAGCTGGAACAGCTTGTTGCATGAATTGACCACGCTGAGAAACCAGTTTGATTGCATCGGCAAAGCCTAATGAACCTGAAGCAACAAGCGCGGTATATTCACCTAAACTATGGCCAGCAAAATAAGTCGGTTTAATGTCCGTAGCTTTCTGCCAGCAGCGCCATACAGCAATACCCGCTGCAAGCATCGCAGGTTGTGTTTTGTCCGTTTGATTAAGTTCTTCTACAGGACCATTTGAAACGAGGTCCCAAAGGTCATAATCTAAAGCATCTGATGCTTCTGCAAAGGTCTGTTGAACTTCTGGAAATTGAGCTGCCAATTCTGACAGCATCGCTAAAGATTGAGATCCCTGACCGGGAAATACGAAAGCTAAACTCATTTAATAAACCTCAAAGGAAGCAAGACAAATGTCTCTAAGCGCTAAGGCTAATATTTTAGTAAGGCCGAACCCCAGGTGAAACCGCCACCAAAAGCTTCGAGCAACAATGTTTCACCACGTTTAATGCGTCCATCGCGGACTGCAACATCTAATGCTAAAGGAATAGATGCTGCTGAAGTATTACCATGTTCATCAACCGTCACAACAACGTGATCCATAGGCATACTTAATTTTTTAGCTGTAGCTGAAATAATCCGAATATTTGCTTGATGTGGAATTAACCAATCAATATCGTGTTTTTCAAGGTTATTTGCAGCTAATGTTTCATCAACAATAGTGCTTAATGTTTTTACGGCTACTTTGAATACATCATTACCTTGCATTTCGATAAAGGCAGACTCATTACTTTCAACAGCACCAGGACCAGTAGGAACATTTAGGAGTTTATTGTAACTACCATCACAGTGAATATGTGTAGATAAGATGCCTGTTTCTTCAGATGCCTGCAGCACAACAGCGCCAGCACCATCACCAAACAGTACGCATGTATTTCTATCTGTCCAGTCGACAATACGTGATAAAGATTCTGCACCAATCACTAATGCATTTTTAACACTGCCTGATTTGATGAATTTATCAGCAACAGTTAGAGCGTAAACAAAACCGGTACATACGGCTTGAATATCAAAAGCAGGACAACCATGGATGTTTAATTTTTCTTGTACCAGTGAAGCAGTACTTGGGAAAATTTGTGGAGGCGTTGTGGTTGCAACGATAATTAAATCAATATCGTCATTACTAATTCCGGCCGCTTCAATCGCTTTTTCAGCTGCAAAAAAAGCAAGATCAGTCGTTGTATGATCATCTGCAACAATATGGCGTTTTTTGATACCCGTACGAGACTCAATCCATTCAGAGGTCGTTTCCACCATTTTTTCAAGATCTTGATTCGACAGAGCCTTCTCAGGTAAATAACTTCCTGTCCCAGCAATTCTTGAATAGATCATGCAACTTGCCCTTCTAGTAAGTCTTCTAAGTGCTTACTGATATTTGTTGGCACATCATGTTCGGCTTCAATAATGGCAATATTAATAGCATTAGCAAAACCAATAGCATCCGTTCCACCATGACTTTTAATAACAATGCCTTGCAAACCGATAAAGTTAGCACCGTTATAAGCACGAGGATCTAATTCATCACGAAAATGTTTCAGTACTGGTGATGCAATTAAGCCTGCAATTTTTGTAAAGATGTTGCGGCCGAATGATTGACGTAAGAAATGACGGATCATGTGAATAACACCTTCACTTGCTTTTAATGCTACATTGCCGACAAAACCATCACAGACAACCACATCAACTTCACCTGCATACAAACCATCACCTTCAACAAAGCCGTGATAGTTCAAATCAGTTTCTCTAAGCAAGCGAGCGGCTTCTTTAACACGCTCATTACCTTTAATTTCTTCTTCGCCGATGTTAAGCAAGCCAACAGTTGGATTCTTCTTACCATCAACTAATTCAGCTAATACAGAGCCCATAATGGCAAATTGAACTAAGTGTTCTGCACTAGAATCAATATTTGCACCCAAATCAAGGACGTATGTATGCCCTTTAATGGTTGGAAGTGCAGAGACGATCGCAGGACGTTCAATCCCTGGCAATGTTTTCAACACAAATCGTGCTGTAGCCATTAATGCACCAGTATTACCAGCACTCACACACGCTGCAGCCGTGCCATCTTTTACAAGATTGATACAGACTCGCATGGATGAATCTTTCTTTCCTCGCAAAGCAAGTGCAGGAGATTCATCCATCGCCACAGTTTGAGAAGCATGATGAACAATTAATCGCTCATTATTTTCTTCACCCTGTTGCTGTATTAGATCTTTGAGGATGATTTCATCACCAACTAAAATCAAGCTTACATTTGGATGTGTTTTGAGGGCTGAAATAGCAGCGGGGATCACAACCTTAGGTCCATGATCCCCGCCCATTGCATCAATAGAGATTGTTAAACTCAATCGATTAAGCCTTATTCGCTTTTATCAGCAATAACTTTACGGCCACGGTAATAACCGTCTGCTGTTACATTGTGGCGAAGGTGTAATTCACCTGATGTTGAATCAACTGATAATGTTTCAGCTGTTAATGAATCATGTGAACGACGCATGCCGCGACGTGATGTACTTTTTTTGCTTTTTTGAACTGCCATTAGTAAAACTCCTAACCTAAATAAATAATTTCTAATCTTTTTTCTTTAGTGCTGAAAGCACTGCAAACGGTGACACTTTCTTTTCAACGTCTACTTCAATTTCATCCCCAGCAGACCATGCTTCAGCTGGTAAACAGCTATGGTCGTGCTTAGGTATTAGCGGGATAGCTAAAATCAATTCATCTTCTACAATTGAACTCAACATGATTGGGTCATCACTCTCTATCACCCATGGCTCATATTGCTCAGCCAAACCTTCAATTTTTCTTTCAACATTAACTATCGCTAGTGAACATGTTGTATCCACTTCATACTGCATTGGTTCAGAACAACGTTCACATATCAATGACAGTGATGCTGTAAATTCACCATTCATATAAGGTGTGCCCAAAACCTTATCTATATCAAAGTTCATTTTCACATGAACCGTGCCACTATTGCCATGAAGTGATCCAGATAATCTCTTCATTTTATTTAGTTGCAGCTCACCCTCCAGTGTTAAGCCATTTTTAGCTAATCTGATAGGATCAATTTCTATAGGTAATTTTTGATGCATAATCGCCGGAATTATATAATAAATTTGCTTTGTTCGCAAAGCAGAAGAAGATAAAACCCATAGCTCTCAGGAGACTAAAGTAGGTTTTCACGAGCGGTAATAACTAGACCACAACTTAATGTGATACCTGCTAATTATTATGTATCTCTATGACCGCACTGTCTTTTTCTGATTCAGCCTTGCTTGTATCATTACGTAATGAGTCGATATAATCAAGATAAGATTGGTCAATATCACCTGTAATATACTTGGCATCAAAGCACGAAGTATCAAAGCCTTCTACATCTTTATGTTTATTTACCGCGAGCTCTAAGTCTTCAAGCTCTTGATAAATCAACCAATCAGCACCTAATTCTTCTCTTATTTGCTCTACATTACGATCATGAGCAACAAACTCTTCTGCTGATGGCATATCAATACCATAGACATTTGGATAACGAACTGGTGGCGCTGCAGAGGCAAAATATACTTTTCTAGCACCTGCATCACGAGCCATTTGTACTATCTGTTGTGATGTTGTACCACGAACAATTGAGTCATCAACTAATAAGACATTCTTACCTTCAAACTCAAGTCCAATTGGATTTAATTTCTGGCGTACTGATTTTTTTCGTTGAGTTTGGCCCGGCATAATAAAAGTACGACCAATATAACGATTCTTGATAAAGCCTTCACGATAGACAACATCTAATTCTTCCGCCAATTGTACTGCTGCACTTCTGCTTGTGTCAGGGATTGGCATAACCACATCGATATCATGGTCAGGGAAGTCTCGTTGGATCTTTTGGGCTAGTTTAGCCCCCATTCTCATTCTGCTTTTATGGACAGAGATCCCATCAATAATTGAATCTGGTCGTGCAAAGTAAACATATTCAAACATGCAGGGTGACAAGACAGGATTGTCGGCACATTGTTGTGAATGGAAATTACCTGCAGTATCAATAAAAACACATTCACCCGGAGCAATATCACGCATTAATGTGTAGCCCAACGAATCTATAGCGACACTTTCAGAGGCAATAGCATAATCACACCCCTTGTCCGTTTCTCTTTTTCCTATAACAACTGGACGAATACCATTTGGATCACGGAAAGCTAACACGCCTACTCCTGCAATCATGGCAACGGCTGCATAGGCTCCTTTACAACGACGGTGTACCGTTTTAACGGCTTTAAATATATCTTCAGCTTGAGGTTTAAGCTTAGATGTTTTTTGTAATTCGTGAGCTAAGATGTTCAGTAATACTTCAGAGTCAGAATCAGTATTTAAGTGACGGCGATCACTTTGGAATAACTCGTCTCTTAATACTTTTGTATTAGTTAAGTTACCGTTATGTGCTAAAGCGATACCAAATGGAGAGTTCACATAAAATGGTTGAGCTTCTGCTGATGTAGAGCAACCTGCAGTTGGGTAACGTACATGGCCAATACCCATATTACCGTTAAGTTTCAACATGTGACGAGTATGGAAAACATCTTTGACCATACCATTGTCTTTGCGTAAGAAGAACTTCCCTTCATCATCACAGGTAACAATCCCTGCGGCATCCTGGCCTCGATGTTGTAATACAGTCAAACCATCATATAAAGCCTGATTGACTTCTGTCTGACTAACGACACCAATAATTCCGCACATAATAAGCCCTGTAAGTATTTAGCTAAATTGTATATATTCTGCAATATCTGTCGGTAAGAAATTTCTTAACCATATTGCTAATTTTTCGAAGTGTTCAAGTAGTAGCGAATTCTGCCACCAATTATCATTTGGCATTGGTGTCGCGCCGGCAAGCATCACAAGTAATGATACTATGGCGACACCTCGGACTAATCCAAAGACCACACCTAAAGCTCGATCTGTTCCTGATAGGCCTGTTTTTTCAACAATCTGTGAGATAAGATGATTGACTAAAGCACCTAAAATAAGTGTCACTATAAAAAGAGATGCAAAGGCACTAAATATGCGAATGGAGGGTGTAGCTATATAGTCGGCAAGTAATGTTGCGACATGTGGATAAAACATTAAGGCAACCCAAAATGAGAGCGCCCAACTAGCGAGAGACAAGACTTCTTTGATAAAGCCTCGGACAATACTGATTCCTGAGGAAAGCAGAATAATCCCAATAATTAGATAATCAACCCAAACCATACTTATACCGGTTAGTTTTCAGAGGTAATAAAGCGGTAAATTCTATCAGAATGATGACAATGAACCCATCTATTATTTAACAAATACTACTTTCAGTATTTATTTATTTGTATTTTTAACTATTTGAGATTTAAGCTCGAGCTTATCATTCAAAATTAATGATGCTTTTTCCAGTGTTGGCTTACTGTTATCAGGCCCAATACGAACACGATAAATAGTTCCTTTGTCACCCACACCTGATTGAATATTAGCCGTGTAACCAAGTGATGAAACTTGTTTCTGCAATGCTTGCGCATTCTTTTTCACAGAAAAGCTGGCAAGTTGTAAAAACCATGAATCAGTACTCGTAACGACGCTTTTTTCCGGAACGGCCGTTATAGGCAATTCTTTTTTGACATCTTTTTGGATAACAGCTGCCACTGGTTCTTTATCGGTTTCTATTTTTTCTGACTTTAAGTTATGAGGATCTATTAGTGTCTCAGACTCATCACTTATCACCTCGATATCATCAGAAATAGCTTCAATAGAAGATGTAAAGGCTTGTTCTGGCTTAATGGGTTTCAGTATAGGCTCTTCCGTCTGATTAGCATTAGACATTAAGAAGTAAGCAATACCACTGAACATACATACTAACAATAGTGCTCCAATCAGCCTTTGTTGTTGTATCAGTGTCATTGCCCTACCCCTATTACTTAGTGATGATTTTGTGTTCCGGTCTCATGATAACTGCTTTTATCGTTTGAGATAACTTTTTCATGTTCATCGCTAGATTCAGGCATTTTTTGTAATGCAACTTCTAATACTTCAGTAATCCATTGAACAGGAATAATTGTCAGACCTTGTTTAACATTATCAGGGATCTCTTTTAGATCTTTAACATTATCCCGAGGAATTAAAACAGTATCAATTCCACCACGATGAGCAGCTAAAAGCTTCTCTTTCAAGCCACCGATCGCTAACACTTCACCACGTAGTGTGATTTCACCAGTCATTGCTACATTAGCACGCACAGGAATTCCTGTGATAGCAGATACGAGTGATGTACACATACCTACACCAGCACTTGGTCCATCTTTAGGTGTAGCGCCTTCAGGCACATGAATATGTACATCATGATTTTGCATAAAGTCACTAGCAATGCCCCATTTTTCAGAGCGTGAACGCACCACTGTTGTCGCTGCTTGAATTGACTCCTGCATGACGTCACCAAGCTTACCTGTATAGGCAGCTTTACCTTTACCCGGCATAACAGCTGTCTCAATGGTTAGTAACTCACCACCCACTTCTGTCCAGGCAAGACCTGTAACTTGACCAACTTGATCTGTTTCTTCAGCAACACCATATTGGAAATGATAAACACCAAGATAATCTTCTAAGTTTTCAGCTGTTACAACTAATTTATCTTCTGGTTTGTCTTGTAAGATTTGCTTAACAAGTTTGCGACAAATTTTTGAGATTTCACGCTGTAAATTACGTACACCAGCTTCACGCGTATAACGACGAATAATTTCCAAAATTGAATCTTGTTCAATTAGAACTTCATCTTTCTTTAGGCCATTATCTTTTAATGCTTTTGGTAATAGGTACTGGATCGCAATATTTAACTTTTCATCTTCTGTATAACCAGAAAGATGAATAATTTCCATTCGATCACGTAAAGCATCTGGGATATTTAATGTATTTGCTGTACATACAAACATAACATCAGATAAATCATATTCAACTTCTAAATAATGATCTGCAAAAGTAGAGTTCTGTTCAGGATCAAGAACTTCTAATAATGCTGATGCAGGATCACCACGGAAGTCTTGTGCCATTTTATCAATTTCATCTAGCAAAAACAGTGGATTCTTTACACCAATTTTTGAAATATTTTGAATGACTTTACCAGGCATTGAACCAATGTATGTTCGACGATGGCCGCGAATTTCAGCTTCATCACGAACACCACCTAAGGCCATTCGGCTGAACTTTCTATTTGTTGAACGTGCGATTGATTGAGCAACAGAGGTTTTACCAACACCAGGTGGCCCTACTAAACACAAAATAGGTCCTTTTAATTTTTTAACTCGGTGCTGTACTGCTAAATATTCAAGAATTCGTTCTTTGACTTTTTCTAAGCCAAAGTGATCTTCATCCAATATTGTTTGAGCACGATCTAAATCAAGTGCAATACGTGAACGTTTCTTCCACGGCACATCAACAAGACAATCGATATAATTTCTAACCACTGTCGCTTCAGAAGACATCGGCGACATCATTTTTAATTTTTTAAGTTCAGAATCAGCTTTTTCTTTAGCTTCAGCAGTCATGCCTGCCTTTGCAACTTTCTCTGTTAACTCATCTAATTCATTAGCTGTTTCATCAATTTCACCTAACTCTTTTTGAACTGCTTTCATCTGTTCATTAAGATAATATTCACGCTGGCTTTTTTCCATCTGTTTTTTAACGCGACCGCGAATACGTTTTTCAATTTGCTGAATATCAATTTCAGATTCTAATAGAACCATTAGCTTTTCAATTCGTGCATTTACATCACTCATTTCCAGCAATAACTGTTTATCTTCCAGTTTTAGTGTCATATGTGCAGCGACAGTATCTGCCATTCTAGCGGCTTCTTCAATGCTAGATAGTGATGAGATAACTTCTGGTGGAATTTTCTTATTTAACTTAACGTATTGCTCAAACTGACTTAATAATGAACGCATTAAAACATCAGCTTCACGTTCTTCAGGCTCTTCATTGATAAAAGGTGTTACTTCAGCTTTAAAGTAGCCTTCAGAATTATCAAAGTAAGTCACTTTTGCACGTGTCAGTCCTTCAACTAATACTTTTACCGTTCCATCAGGAAGCTTGAGCAATTGTAAAATATTAGCAAGCGTACCTGTTTCATAAAGTTTATCTGCAGAGGGATCATCATCATTAGAATCTTTCTGTGCAACTAATAAAACTTGTTGGTTTTCATCGCTAGCAAGCTCAAGTGCTTTAATTGATTTTTCTCGACCAACAAATAGTGGAATAACCATATATGGATAGACGACAACATCGCGGAGAGGTAACACAGGAACAAGTGTTAATACATTTTCAGGGGATGATGTTTCTATTTCATTTTCCATTTAGGAAACCTCTTACATTCAACAGTGACAATATCAGCTGTGAAATAGTGAATTATTGTGACTATCAATATGGGGATGTAAAGATAGAATTCAAGTACTCAAACGAGATTGAGCACTTGAAAATCTATAGATAAATTATTCTGAAATACCTGTTAAATGAAACAGATAGATATTCCTTACTTAGCTGGCTTCACCGCTTACACGATCAGTCTTTGCTTCTTGATAGACAAGAATTGGATCATTTTCACCACTAATCACATTTTCATCAATGACAACTTTAGCGACATTCTCACTAGAAGGTAAATCAAACATTGTATCTAATAATACATTTTCGATTATTGAACGTAGTCCACGAGCGCCCGTCTTTCTTTCCATTGCTTTCTGAGCAATAGCATGAAGTGCATCTTCTCTAAATTCAATATCAACACCTTCCATCTCAAACATTTTATGATATTGTTTTGTTAATGAATTTTTTGGCTCAGTTAAGATCTCAACTAGCGCATCTACATCAAGTTCAGTTAAGCTTGCAACGACAGGTAAACGGCCAACAAATTCAGGAATCAAACCATATTGAATTAAATCTTCTGGCTCTACAGTTTTAAGCACGTCACTGATAGGCTTAGCATCGTCTACATTTTTGAGTTCAGCTGAAAAACCGATTCCACCTTTATGAGATCGGTTATTAATTACTTTATCTAAACCAGCAAAAGCGCCACCACAAATAAACAAAATTTTACTTGTATCTACTTGTAAAAATTCTTGTTGCGGATGTTTACGGCCACCTTGAGGTGGAATAGAGGCAACAGTACCTTCGATTAGCTTTAATAAGGCTTGCTGAACACCTTCACCTGATACATCACGCGTAATTGATGGGTTATCAGACTTACGAGAAATCTTATCAATTTCATCAATGTAAACAATACCTGTTTCGGCTTTATCAACGTCATAATCACACTTGAGCAATAGTTTAGTGATGATATTCTCAACATCTTCACCAACATAGCCGGCTTCAGTCAACGTTGTTGCATCAGCCATTGTAAAAGGTACATTTAATTGTCTAGCTAAAGTCTCAGCTAATAGTGTTTTACCACTACCTGTTGGGCCAATTAATAAAATATTACTTTTAGTCAGCTCAACATCATCATTTTTCTTACCAAACCGTAAACGTTTGTAGTGGTTATAAACGGCAACAGATAGAACACGTTTTGCACGCTCTTGACCGATAACATAATTATTTAAGGCTTCGTTGATTTCATGAGGTGTTGGCAAATCATCTTCAGCCTGATCACCCGTAATTACTTCTTGTAACTCTTCACGAATAATATCGTTACACAGGTCAACACATTCATCACAAACGAAGACTGAGGGTCCTGCAATCAGCTTTTTAACTTCATGTTGGCTTTTACCGCAAAAAGAGCAGTAAAGTAGCTTATCGTCATCGTTGTTTTTATCGTCGCTCATTTTCTAATATTCCTACCTGGCTATCTTTTATATCGGTTCTTTATGCTTTTTCTGTAGGGCGTTGCTCTAATACAGAGTCAATTAAACCATATTCTGCCGCTTCCTGACTACTCATGAAGTTATCACGATCAGTATCTTTACGGATTTTCTTAATATCTTGACCAGTATGATGAGCCAAAATCCCATTCAAGCGATCACGTATCGATAAAATTTCTTGAGCATGAATATCAAAGTCAGATGCTTGCCCTTGGAAACCACCTAGAGGTTGATGAATCATCACGCGTGAATTAGGTAGGCAATGACGCTTACCTTCAGCACCAGCCGTCAGTAATAATGAACCCATGCTTGCAGCTTGACCAATACACAAAGTACTTACATCAGGTTTAATGAACTGCATTGTGTCATAAATCGCCATACCTGCCGTGACTGAGCCACCTGGTGAATTAATATACAAGTGAATGTCTTTATCAGGATTTTCTGATTCAAGAAATAACATCTGCGCAACCACTAAGTTAGCCATATGATCTTCAACTTGGCCAACTAAAAAGATTACTCGTTCTTTTAATAAGCGCGAATAAATATCATAAGAACGTTCACCACGAGGTGTTTGTTCAATCACCATTGGGACAAGTGCGTTATTAATAGATGCTTCAGGTGTGAAGATATTATTAGTCATGTGCTTCTCAGTTAAGTGTATAGGTTTCTACACTGTGATTATATAGAAATTTCACTGCTCGTAAAACAAAAATAGCCCGCACCCAATCGAATGAGTGCGGGCTAACTATTCGCTTAGCTTAATAAATTATGCAGCTGATGCAGCATTCATTACATCACTAAATGTAGATGTTGTTTCTTCTACTTTAACATTATCGTAGATCCATTCAACAACCGTATCTTCAACAACCATCATTTGAATTTCTGATAGTTTTTGCTGGTCATTCATATAGAACTTAACAACATCTTCTGGATCTTCGTAGCTTTCAGCAATACCGTCAATGACAGCTTTAACACGATCTTCTGCAGGTGTAATGCCGTTATCAGAAATAATCTTACCTATAATCAGGCTTAACGATACACGCTGCTTTGCATTGTCTTTAAAGTTCTCAATATCGAAAGGAATACCTTCAACATTAACACCTTGGTTTTTCAAGTTAGTTTTAGCTTGTTCCATCAAGAACTCAGCTTCACGTTGAACTGGAGACTCAGGTAACGCTATTTCGTTGTTATCTGTAAGACTCGTCATTACTATACGTTTGTTTTGAGCTTTCAATGCTGTTTCAAGCTCACGAGACATATTGCCACGCACTTCTTTTTTCAAAGCAGCTAAACCAGCAGGAACACCACACAACTCAGCAAATGCTTTATCTAATTTTGGAAGTTTTTGCTTAGCAACAGATTTCACTGTTACAGCGAAGCTTGCTTCTTTACCTTGCAAATGTTCAGCACGGTAGTCAGCAGGGAATGTCATTGTAACTGTTGTTTCTTGACCGGCTTTTTTTCCAACAAGTTGATTTTCGAACTCTGGCAACATGTTGCCATCACCGATAACAACTAAAACGTCAGAACCTTTACCGCCATCGAACTCTTCGCCATCGATGCTACCAACGAAATCGATAGTGACACCGTCTTGTTCTTTTGCAGCACGTTTTAATGGTTCCCAAGTCATGCGTTGTTGACGTAATGTTTCAAGCATTGTGTCAACATCTTCATCTTGAACTTCAGCAGATGTTTTTTCTAGCTTAATGCCTTTTAGATTGATGTCTTTTACTTCTGGAAATACATCGTAAGCCATCGCATAAACAAATGAACCGTCTTCTTCGTTCATTGATTCAATATTAGGAGGACCTGCAGGATTGATTTCTTCTTGAGTAAAAGCTTCTTGCATACTGCTTTGAACTAAAGCATCAATTACGTCACGTCGTGCAGGACCACCATGTGATTGTGCAACCATTTTCATCGGCACTTTACCAGGTCGAAAACCTGACATTTTCACAGTTGGTTGGATCGCTTTCAATCGTTCCTGTACTGCTTGCTCGATATTGGCATCTTCAACTGTCACCGTCATACGGCGACCGAGTTCGCTAACATTTTCTACAGTAACTTGCATTATTAACCTCAAAACCTGGATTTTTAAAAGAATTGGCGGCTAATATATAGCCACCAAACTTTTATAGATGGTACGAGAGGAGAGACTCGAACTCTCACAGGTTACCCCACCAGAACCTAAATCTGGCGCGTCTACCAATTCCGCCACTCTCGCGTAAAACTGTTTTCAGATAACTCTCTATCTGATGAAGTCGGCTATTATATACATAGCTTGCAAAGAAAACTACCCTTGCATACTTAAAAAAGTTAAGCCCATATTTGCCTGTTGGCAAAACTGTTGAAATGTAAGGAAATCTTTTGGTTCAATATTTCTTTTACTGGAGTTACGATCAGCAATAAATACCCCAATAACTTTGCCTCTTACGAGAGTCGGCATAATTAAATAAGGTGGTGTTCCCAAAAACCTTAGGGTATCTCTGGTCAACGTACCCCTTATTTTTTTAGGATCTGCAGGAATGTGTGCCGCTTTCTTGCTTTCAATAACTTGTTGAAACACATTACTGGAATGAGATATATCTATTTTGAACTCTTGACTTAAAAGCTCATCATCAACGCCAACTGCATATTTACAAATTAAGGTTTGTCGATCTTTTGATAAGATTGCAAATAATGACCGGTCCATACCTACACCGCGATGAATCCCCTCAAGAACCATTTCAAGAATGACGTTAATACTAGGTTTTTCTTCAATTGCTTCAGTAATTTCCTGCAGTATGCTCAGTTGAACATAAGGATCAGCCTCAGGATGCAAGAAGCTCTCTTCCACTTCTGCACCACCTTGTTCAGCATCAACGGTTGGCTCATTATCTATTTCTTTAGGCTCATTTTGTTCTAGTTTATCTTGTGTTAGCTCAGACTCATCCCCATCGACTAACTTAATATTAGGTACTGGAATACGTTTACTAGCTTCTGATACACCATACATTTTAGTGATCGCTTTAGCCTGCTTGGCATTTTTATGTGTAATTTCTTTTAAATTAGCGACGGGCATATCTAATTTTAGTGCCACAGCTTCCAGAGCTGCTTGAGCGTCATCTTCATCCCAGCCTTTTTTAGCCGCTTGCGCTAAGTCTTGCCCCATATTAACCAATGACACCGATGGATCTTCTTGATCTTTATCGCCAAGTGATTTATCTAAAAGTTCACCTAAAGACCACGACTTACTTAAACCTCTGGTCAACTCTTTTAAATGAAACCCTAATACCTGCTTCTCTGCTTTTTGTTGAGTCATTTCACCTGAGTCAATAAGATCTGCCAATACCGAAGCTTTATCACCAGAAAAAGCCCAAAATGCCATATTACCCAGACGAGACAGTAATGTTGCCACAAATATATTTTCTGGAGACTTTGCTTTGGTTAATTTTGCTAGCTCTTGCGCTTGAATTGCTGCGTGAAAAGATAAAGCCATTTCTTCGATCACTCTGTCTTTATGTACACCATCGGATAGTGCATCTACTAATACGAGTGACAGTGCTAGGGCTCGAACTTGATCAAAGCCTAACACCATGACAGCACGGGTTATCGTTGTCATTTGATAACCATTCGGGTTGTAATAAAAACTATTAGCCATTTTTAATAATCGGCCAGTTAGCGATGCATCTTTTAAGATTGTTTGAGCAACATCAGTCGCTGATGTCTCATCACTATTAACAGAATGAGTTACATCCGTTACCGTGCCAGCAAAAACGGGCATATCTTCATCGGTAAGGTGTTGGATCCAAGTAGCCACATCGTAATCATCATGATTTTCTAACTCCTGATGATCTTTCTTATTACTCAATGTTAATTTCTACCTTATTATTCATTTGCAATACCGTGAGGCACGTGACCTGTTGCAACATGCTCCCTTGCAGAATCACAATGACCTTCCTGATCATCAAAGAAAATATCTGCCCCAAAAGACTTCAAGAAAGGACCTTTAGGCATGCCACCTAAGAATATCGCTTCATCAATACGAATCCCCCACGAACGTAGCGTACGAATAACGCGTTCATGAGCAGGTGCTGAGCGTGCTGTTACCAGTGCAGTCCTTATTGGGGACTCCTCCTCGCCAAATTCAGTTTGAAGATGATTTAAAGCAATTAAAAAATCTTTAAATGGGCCATCATTCAATGGGCTTTTAGCTGTTTGTTGTTCATTGTCAGTAAAAGCCTGTAAACCTTGTTCTTTATATATTCTTTCAGATTCATCGGAAAATAATACTGAATCTCCATCAAAAGCTATTCTAAGCTGTTCATTTTCACTCTCAGCCCCAACATTCGATGGCAATATTGTTGCGGCAGCAATACCTGCATCAAGCGCTTTACGTACATCTTCAGGGCTAGTTGATAAAAATAAATTTGCACCAAAGGGAGCCACATAACAATAAGGACTACTACCTGATGTAAATACTGCTCGAGTGATTTCGAGTTGATGATGCTGAATAGAATTAAAAATTCTAAGTCCTGTATCTGAACTATTTCGTGACAATAAGATAATTTCTACGTGTGACGAATCTTGAATTTTGTTCAACGCTAATAATTTTTTAACTAGGTTGTAGGCTGCACCTGGTTGTAAAGGTGTATCTTCATTTTCAATCTGATATTGGCAATAAGCTTGAGTGCCTTCCTTCTCATAGATCTGATGGCTTTCATCCAGATTAAATAGTGCACGAGATGAGATAGCGACAACTAAGCGTTTATCAGCCATTTCTACTCTCCTGCTGCTCTACAGCTTGACCATTTTTGCGTGCAATTCTCATGATTTTCTCCCACGCTTGATGTGTAGCAACAGTACGTGCTGGTTCATTTGTAATCCATTGCATATCTTCTGCAAGTGAATTTATGACTGAAACCTCATCAGGCTTTCCTTTAGGAAATATTGAATTGGCATTAAAAATAATGCGACAAAAAACAGGAACATTTGGTGCTAATGCCTTTATGGCTTGGCGTGATGTTCTAATACGGCGTAAAGGGTTTGCAAATTTATAACTCCGTCCATCTATAATTTGGGTCCACATATCAATAGTTTCTGCGCCAAACAAGTTTCCAGACATCGGGTAAGTTTCGATTAACAATAAGCCTTGATCCATTAATATCAAATGCTCAATTTCTAATAAACCACCGATACCATCAGGAATTATAATTTCATCTATTTCATCTCGAGTATAGGGTTTCAAAATTGCGTGCATTTGATGGGCAGGCGTACCATTCCATTTTCTGTACATAAATATAGCCAACACCAACAAAAATAAAGCGGTTAGTACAAAATATAAAATAATCGAAGGTTCTTGAAACAAAATAACAATGGCTCTCTAAATAAAAGTTAACAGCTAATTATACGAGATTGAGCTAATTTTGAGAACTACATCACATAATTTATGTCGTAGCTATAATAACAGGGTCTTCGTGAATAATAACTTCAGCATCTCGAAAAAAGCTTTCAAGTTCTTTTTCTACGTCATCAGCAATGATATGTGCTGCTGCTAACGTAAGTGTTGAATCTAGCTCTAAGTGTAATTGAATAAATATTCGAGTACCTGAACGACGCGTTCTCAAATCATGCATACCTTGAACACCTGGGTGCTTAATAACAAGTTGACGAATTTTTTCTCGCTCCTCATCAGGTAATTCATGATCCATCAATAAATCTATTGATTCTTTAACTATTTCCCATGCGCTATACAGAATAAATAATGCGATACCAATGCCAAATAAGGCATCAAAATAACCTGCACCATAAAAGGTAAGTAATAAAGCGACGATAACACTGGCATTAACAAGTAAATCAGTTTTGTAATGTAAGGCATCCGCCTTAATGGCAGTTGAATCAGTATGTTTAATTACATATTTCTGAAATGAAATTAAAATCATCGTGGCAAAGATAGAAAAAAGCATTACGCCAACACCGACTTCTAACCCTGCTGTTATTTCTTGCGGGTGAATTAGCCTCCCCACAGCTTGCAGCAGTAAAAACCCAGCAGAACCAGCAATAAACATGGCCTGCCCCATACCCGCTAAGGCCTCAGCCTTACCATGCCCAAAACGATGTTCTTTATCAGCCGGTTGTAGAGCATGTCGAACCGCGACTAAATTAACAAGCGAAGCTAAAACATCCAAACTTGAATCCAGTAAGGTAGCTAAAATACTCACTGAGTCAGTAATAAACCACGCAACAACTTTAACCAAAATCAATATTAAGGCTGTAGAAACAGAAGCATAAGTCGCCCATCGCATTAAGCGTGCGGCATCAGGTTGTTGGCTACTCGTCATTGTTAAGACTATTTAGTGGTAAAGTATGAGTACGTATATTACATGAAGATATGTAATTCAGTGGAATTTAAAATCGTTCATCTTCATGTATCATAGCTATAAATATTAGCTAGTAAGTCTTTTTGTTCCTAATCTAAAACCACAGGAAAAGAATATGGTCGCTCAAACAATCACTACAACCCCTTTTAATGATCAAAGACCGGGTACTTCAGGTTTACGAAAAAAGGTAACTGTATTTCAACAGGCTCACTATTTAGAAAACTTCGTTCAATCAACCTTTGATGCATTAGATGATGTGAATGGAAAAACACTTGTTGTTGGTGGTGACGGACGTTTCCATAATGAACACGCTGTCCAAGTTATATTAAAAATGGCGGCTGCAAATGGTTTTTCACGTGCCATTGTCGGACAAAATGGTTTGTTATCAACTCCTGCCGCCTCATGTGTTATTCGTAAATATCAAGCATTTGGTGGAATAATTCTATCCGCAAGTCATAACCCAGCAGGCCCTAATGGCGACTTCGGTATTAAATACAATATTTCTAATGGTGGTCCAGCTCCTGAAGGGATTACTGAGGCAATATTTACAAATAGCCAAACGATAAGTAATTATCAAATCCTAGATGACGCTGACATTTCACTCGATGTCATTGGCTCGCAACAATTAGCGGGCATGATTGTTGATATTATTGATCCCGTCGATGATTATGCTGAATTAATGGCTGAGTTATTTGATTTTGATGCCATTCGTAGCTTGTTATCCGATGACTCATTTCAAATGCGCTTTGATGCTATGCATGCGATTACCGGCCCTTATGGTAAAGACATTCTAGAAGATAGACTGGGAGCCAAAGCTGGCACAGTTATCAATGGCACTCCACTGACTGACTTTGGTAATGGTCACCCCGATCCAAACCTTACCTATGCTAAAGAGCTAGTCGATGAAATGTTTTCCGACAGTGCCCCAGCCCTAGGTGCGGCATCTGATGGTGATGGTGATAGAAACATGATTTTAGGTGCAAACTTTTTTGTTACACCTTCTGATAGCTTAGCGGTAATGGCCGCTAATGCTGAATGTGTTCCAGCTTATAAATCTGGTTTGTCTGGAATTGCCCGCTCAATGCCAACAAGTCAGGCACCTGACCGTGTTGCGGCAAAACTAGGCATTGAATGTCATGAAACGCCAACAGGTTGGAAATTCTTTGGTAATTTATTAGATGCAAACCGCGCTACACTTTGCGGCGAAGAAAGCTTTGGAACAGGCTCTAATCATATCCGTGAGAAAGATGGTCTTTGGGCAGTTCTTTTCTGGCTAAATATCTTGGCGGTACGCAAGCAGTCTGTTGCTGAGATTGTTGGACAACATTGGCAAGAATATGGCAGAAATTATTACACTCGCCATGACTATGAAGCTATTCCTAGCGATATTGCCAAGCAACTGATGACCGATGTAGAGGCTCAATTTCCAAGCTTAGTGGGTCAAACGCTAGCGGGTAAGACGGTTAGCTATGCAGACAACTTTAGCTACACCGATCCTGTTGATAATAGTGTTTCTAACAATCAAGGACTGCGTATTGGATTTGAAGATGGTTCACGTATTATCCTTCGCCTATCAGGCACTGGGACTGAAGGTGCTACATTACGTGTTTACATTGAATCTTATGAAGATGATGTCAATAAATTACATCAAGAAACACAAATAGCACTACAAGCTTTAATTTCAGCAACAGATGACTTGGCTGGAATTACTGTTAGAACAGGTCGTACAGAACCAACTGTAATTACATAAGGGTACAACAGTAGATGCAACAACTTATATTGGGTTCTAGCTCTCCTTTTAGAGCTGACCTGCTAAATAAACTTGGTTTAAATTTCATCGCCTCATCACCAGATATAGATGAAAGTGTTTTGAATAATGAAACAGCAGAGCAATTAGTACAGCGTTTATCAGAACAAAAGGCGCTGAAAATTGCCGAAAGTTATCCTGATGCCCTTATTATTGGTTCAGACCAAGTGGCTCTGTTGGATGGTGAAATTCTGGGGAAGCCCGGCAACCATGACAATGCTGTAAAGCAACTAACTGCTGCTTCAGGAAAAACGGTTCGTTTTTTAACTGGGTTAGCACTAGTAAATAGTAAAACAGGTCAGGTTCAGTCTCTAGTTGAGAATTTTGATGTGAGTTTTAAAGCACTCTCTGCCAATCAAATAGAGTTTTATCTTCAACAAGAGAAGCCTTATCAGTGTGCAGGAAGTTTTAAATCGGAAGGTTTTGGAATTAGTTTGTTTTCTAAACTAGAAGGTGAAGATCCTAATAGTCTTATAGGATTACCATTGATCCGACTGATTGACCTTCTTAAAGATGAAGGTATTGACGTTCTTCAGCCGAACCAATAGTGATTTTAAAGCCTATGGTGTAACAGCTGCTGGCACTTCTGGAAGAGCAACAGGTCCAGGAGCGACATTAGCAGCAGCTGCAGCTTGACCCGCCATTGACTGCATGATTGTTGACATCAGTTTTCTTACCGCACGTTGACGCATTGTTTTAACCATACCATCACGTAAGTCTTTGTTAACGTTATTGGCAGCAAGTGTCGCTTTTAATTCATCCAAATGTGGTTCACAGGCAGTTAATGTTTTATCAGCAACATTTTCAGCTCTAACACCTTGTTGATGGTAGGCAAGTCTGTTTTGCATCATACATTGATTGTATTCCATGATGTGCTTGTACATTTCAGCTTGAGCTTCTTCTGACATATCAACAGGCGTAATAAGATTTACTTCTGCTGCTTCAGTGTTAGCTACTTCTTCAGTATTTGTAGCACTTTCTTCTACTACAACAGTAGATGCTTCCTCAACAGCTGTCACGACGTCATCAGTCGATTTTTGTTGATTTACATAACTGTAACCAGCAATAGCGGCAACCACTAGCACTACGATAAAAATAAGGTTTTTCATTTTTTCTCCTAAAACAAACTATAAATGTGAAAGTGCTTATTGGCATCTTTCAATTAAAAATCAACACCACACTGAGCGGAATACTATACACTTCAATTCTTACTTTGAGCACAAATTCATACAATCTTATCTATGAGTATAATTAATAAGCAAAGTAAACACATGGTTAGAAGAGATACTTAAATTAAAATGTCATTAGAAAAACGTATAGACCCACGTCTAAATGAAGTTCATTCTTGGTTAGAATCGGTCTTTAGTTCTACAAAATATCAGCTAGAGCTAGCATCAAGCGATGCTAGCTTTCGCCGCTACTTTAGAGTCACACATCAAGATGAAACATGGATTTTGATGGATGCACCTCCCGCATATGAAGATACTCAACCATTCGTAGATATTGCTACCTTTCTATATTCACATAATGTAAATGTGCCGAAAATAAAAGCCAAAGATTCAAATCTAGGCTTGTTATTATTATCTGATTTTGGCAACAAACCCTATCTTGATGAACTTAATACTGATCCGGCAGGAAAACTATATCAATCAGCGATTGATAGTTTAATCAATATTCAAAAATGTCCGATCAAAAGTAACTTACCTCTTTATGACCGCGCATTATTACAACAGGAAATGATGTTATTCCCTGTGTGGTTTTTAGATAAACACTTAGATATACCAGCCCCTACTTTCATACAAGATACCTTTGATATATTAATTGAGAATGCGCTTGAACAGCCTCAGGTATTTGTTCACCGTGACTACCACTCACGTAATCTAATGCATACAGTGGAAAACACGCCAGGCATTATTGATTTTCAAGATGCGGTGATTGGGCCTATTACTTACGATCTTGTTTCATTATTACGTGATTGTTATATCTCATGGCCGGATGACAAAATTTCCAAGTGGCTGGAATACTATTTATCTCATGCACAGCAACAAGGTGTATTGCTAGATGTCAGCTTAGAAAAGTTCACTAGATGGTTTGATTTAATGGGCTTACAACGCCATATTAAAGTGCTGGGCATCTTCTGTAGACTCAAATACAGAGATAATAAAGACAACTACCTAAATGACTTACCTCTGACGCTACATTATGTTCAGAAAATAAGCCGACAATACCCTGAGTTTGCTGATTTGAGTGAATTTCTTAGCCAACAAGAAAAAATAGCAGCTATCTTATGAAAGTAATTATCTTATCTGCTGGCCGTGGCGAACGTTTACGCCCCTTGACCGATGAAACGCCAAAGCCCTTATTAAAAGCCGGTCAATTGCGCTTAATTGAACACACCATTAATGGCCTCGTTCAAGCAGGTTTTAATGACATTGTGATCAACACCGCCCATCTTAGCGAACAATTTCCGCAGCTTTTAGGGAATGGTGATACTTATAATGCAACGATTGCCTATTCACCAGAACAAGAAGGTGGCTTAGAAACAGCTGGAGGCATTATCAATGCCCTACCCTTATTAGGTGATGAACCATTTTTGGTAGTTAATGGTGATATTTGGACAGACTATCCCTTCGATAACCTTAGCCAATTCACGCTTAAACCATCAATGTTGGGGCATTTAATCTTTGTTGATAATCCTGAACACAATCCACAAGGTGATTTTTCACTAGCCTCTGGTTTAGTTAAATTAGGCGGAAATAACAAGCTAACTTACAGCGGTATCTCTATTTACCATCCTAAGTTCTTTGCAGGCTATGATGTACAGCGACTAGCACTCAAACCACTGCTGTTAGAAGCAATTGAAAAGCAACAACTTAGTGGTGAGCACTATCTTGGTCAATGGTCGGACATTGGTACCGTAGAACGACTACAAGAATTGACCGAACAGCTTAGCGCTTAACGATTAGTAAATAAGAATTCTAATAGTGCTTTTTGAGCATGAAGACGGTTTTCAGCTTCATCCCATACTACACTGTCAGCTTTATCCATGACTTCAGCTGAAACCTCTTCACCACGATGAGCAGGTAGACAATGCATAAATAGTGCATCATCATTTGCCAAAGTCATGGCAGAACTATTAACCTGGAAGTCAGCAAAAGCTACTTCACGTTTTTTCTGCTCTTCTTCTTGACCCATGCTAGCCCAAACATCCGTAACAATAAGATCGGACCCTTTAACCGCACTAGCTACATCATTAAACAATGTAATCGTTGCATCAGCATCCGCTACGATATCAGCATTTGGTTCATAGCCTTCAGGCGTAGCAATATTTAAATTAAAGCCAAAGCGATCTGCAGCATTGATGTATGAATGGCACATATTATTACCATCGCCCACCCATGTAACCGTTTTACCCTTAATCGACCCACGATGTTCAACATAAGTTTGCATGTCTGCTAATAACTGACAAGGATGGTAATCATCCGTTAAAGCATTGATAACAGGTACTGACGAATACTCTGCGAAACGTTCAACCATTTTGTGATCAAAAGTACGAATCATCACCATATCGACCATGCTCGAAATCACTCGTGCAGAGTCTTCTACAGGTTCACCGCGGCCTAATTGAGTATCATTAGGTGATAAAAATATTGCACCACCGCCAAATTGAACCATTCCAGACTCAAATGAAACACGTGTACGAGTCGATGACTTATCAAAAATCATTGCCAATACTTTGTTTTTTAGTGGTTCAAATACTTCACCAGATTTATGCATGCGTTTTAATTCAATTGCACGCTCAATCAATTGTTCCAATTCAGCTGGAGTAAAATCTTTTAATGTTAAAAAATGTCTCATTACGCTACGCTCTTAACTGCTTTTAAAGCAAGGAATTCAATGACTAGCTCACTAACCAGAGACACCATCGTATCTGCCTCATCCTTGTTGATAACTAAAGGTGGCAACAGCCTAATTATTTTATCTGCCGTTACATTAATTAAAATACCTTTTTCTAAGGCCTGCTGAACTAATTCAGTACAAGGTATTGTTAATTCAATACCAAACATAAAACCAGCAGCTCTAATTGTTTTAACACCTTCTTGCTCAGCCAATTTTTGCTTAAAACTATCAACAATATATGTCGATAACGATGCAACATTATCCATAACATGTTCAGATTCAATGGTATCTAGAACAGTAAGAGCTGCACGACAAGCTAAAGGATTACCACCAAATGTTGAGCCATGATTACCCGGCTGCAATACATCTGTTGCTAAGCCAGATACCAGGCAGGCACCAATAGGCATGCCATTACCTAAACCTTTAGCTAACATCATCACATCCGGTATAACATCATCTGACTGTTGGAAAGAAAACCATGTCCCTGTACGACCTATACCAGTTTGGACTTCATCTAACATCATCAATAACTGACGTTGTGTACACAAATGACGTACACCGGCGAGGTAATCAGCATCTGGAACTTTAACACCGCCCTCACCTTGTACAGGCTCAAGCATCACAGCAACAGCCTCAGGCCAATGACCAACAGCCATTCTTAAAGCATCAAGATCGTTATAAGGGACTCTAACAAAGCCCGGGACTAAAGGTTCAAAACCAGCATGAACTTTAGGGTTACCCGTTGCAGTCAAAGTGGCCATTGTTCTACCATGAAAACTACCATCCATAACGATGATAACGGGTTTATCTACCCCTTTTGAATGGCCATACTTTCTAGCAACTTTGATGGCGGTTTCATTAGCTTCAGCGCCCGAGTTACAGAAAAAGACCTGATCCATTCCAGATAGATTAGTTAGCTTTTCAGCGAGTTCAATTTGTAGTGGAATTTGATAAACATTCGATGTATGAATTAATGTGCGAGCTTGATCAGCTAATGCTTCAGCCACCGCGGGATGTGCATGACCTAAATTACACACTGCGATACCACTCAAAGCATCTAAATACTGTTTACCATCTGCATCTGTTAACCACGCGCCTTCACCCTTGGTAAAAGCGACATCAAGACGTCCATATGTTGGCATGACTGAATTTGCCATGGTTCTACTCCACTAAAACTTTAACATCCATTCATTAATTTGAATGGTCTAAAAATAAAAAAAGACAGTTTCAAATGAAACTGCCTTTTTTCAAATAACGGAGTATTTTATAACTTTATATCAATCTAAGCAAAGTTAGCTTAGATATTATAGGTTTAAGCTGCAAAATTAGCGGCAACAAAATCCCAGTTAACTAATCCCCAGAATGCTTCAACATATTTTGGACGAGCATTACGGAAATCGATGTAATAAGCATGTTCCCACACATCACAAGTCAATAATGGTGTTTGACCAGCAGTTAGCGGGCTACCAGCGTTGCTTGTATTAACGATTTCAATACTACCGTCAGCATTCTTAACTAACCATGTCCAACCTGCGCCAAAGTTTGTAGCTGCAGAAGTAGAGAATTTAGCTTTAAATTCATCAAATGAACCAAAAGTAGCATCGATAGCAGCAGCAAGATCACCTGAAACAGAATCTGTACCGTTTGGTGTTAAACCATTCCAGTAGAAAGTGTGGTTCCAAATTTGCGCAGCATTATTAAAGATGCCGCCACTTGATTTCATAATAATGTCTTCTAATGAAAGACCTTCAAACTCAGTACCAGGTACTAGCTTATTTAAGTTTGTCACATATGTTTGGTGATGTTTGCCGTAGTGAAAGCTGATTGTTTCTGCAGAAATTGTTGGTTCTAATGCATCATCTGCATACGGTAATGGTGGCAGTTCAAAAGCCATGATTGAATCTCCTAAAAAATAATAACCGAGTATTTAACTTGGTCATTCTAGTTGAGCCTTAAATGCAAAGCAAGCAAGGCATAATATTTAATTTTTAATTATCGTTAAACAATGACATTAAATCCAAGTCTAATCCCATTAGAATTGCATCTTCGCGCCCTTCTTCAGCCGGATAATAATCTTTTCGCACTGACATCTCATTAAAGCCTGCTTGTAAATATAATTGTTGGGCACGCTGATTGGAGCTTCGTACTTCTAAAACGATTAAAACAGATGAAATACCATTAGCAAAATCGATGACATGATTTAATACTTCTCGGCCCAAACCTTGTCCTTGTGCACTTGCTTTAACACAAATATTGAGCAGGTGAGTTTCATCAACAACCTTTTGCACAATGGTATAAGCAAGAATTTCGTCTGAGTCATTAACAAAAACCCACGCCTGATTATTAGCTTTTAAGCAATCTTCAAAGTTTTTTGTCGACCATGGAAATTGATTGGCTTCTTGCTCTATTCTAACCACATCCATAATGTCATTAGTTTGCATGTCACGGTATTTCACTACTGAAATGAAGCTTGTTTAGCGAGTTGCAAGTCTTGCCATGCATCAGCTTTATTTTGTGGATTTTCAAGTAAATCATCTAAAGCGAAACTGACAACTGTTGAGATTTGAGAGTCTAGTGTTTTATGGACCGATCCACGAACAACTGATTCTCCTAGTTGCTCTTTGGCCATGTCATTGCCTAAAACGATCAATACTTTTTGCTGAGCGGAAACATTTTTCAACTGTGTTAACTGCTTTGCATCTATTATCACAAGCTGCTGCTCTTCAATACCTATTGAGAGTAACATTGCATGCAATAAGCGCTGAGCCTGCTCGCCATAGTTTTGGTCATCAATCATCACAACCCAATCGCAGTTTAATAGCTTCTCACTGGGCTGCTGAGAAATAATTTCATCAACTACTGCTGTTGTTTCCTCAGCTTTATTAGAACGAAATTCCCAGACAGGGATCCCCATCTCATTGAGTGAGGATAACTGCCCGGGTGTGAGTTCCATTAAACTTGTGGATGAGCACGATCAACAGACACTAATATTTTATTTAGTGCGTTGATGTAAGCTTTAGCTGATGCAATCACAATATCTGTATCTGAGCCTTGACCACTGACAATACGGCCGCCTTTTTCAAGACGTACATTGACTTCACCTTGCGAGTCAGTACCACTAGTAATATTGTTTACAGAATAAAGCTGTAACTCAGTTTTACTCTGCACCAACTCTTCAATAGCACGTAATGCCGCATCAACAGGTCCACTGCCTGCAACTTCAGTTTGCTTTTCTTCATCATCGATACACAATGTGACAGATGCAACAGGTGTCTCCCCTGTTTCACTACATACTTTTAGCGATGTCAAACTAATGCGTTCATTATCCAAAGTAACAGTATTACTGACTAAAGCCTGCAAATCCTCATCAAAAATATCATGCTTCTTATCAGCTAACTCTTTGAATTTTCTAAACACTTCATTTAAATCAGCTTCAGTTTCAAACTCGGTACCCAACTGTTTCAAGCGATCTTTAAAAGCGTTACGACCAGAGTGTTTACCCATTACCATGCGGTTAGCATTCCAACCCACATCTTCTGCTTTCATGATTTCGTATGTCTCACGATTCTTCAATACACCATCTTGGTGAATACCAGATTCGTGGGCAAAAGCATTAGCACCTACAATCGCTTTGTTAGGTTGTACGGCAAAGCCTGTAATACCTGATACCAAGCGTGATGCGGCTAATATTTGTGTTGTATCAATATTAGTATCACAGCTAAACATATCTTGGCGTGTACGAACGGCCATGACGACCTCTTCAATCGCAGCATTACCAGCACGCTCGCCCAAGCCATTAATAGTACACTCAACTTGTCTTGCGCCATTTAATACAGCAGACAAAGAGTTTGCTACCGCTAAACCCAAATCATTATGACAATGCACAGAAAATATCGCTTTGTCTGAGTTTGGAATATGTTCACGTAAGTTATGAATCAACTGACCAAACTGATGTGGTAAATTGTAACCAACTGTATCCGGAATATTTAAGGTTGTTGCACCTGCATCAATCACCGCTTCTAAGATACGGTATAAAAATTCAGGTTCACTTCGACCTGCATCTTCTGGTGAAAATTCAACATCATCAGTATAACGACGAGCACGTTTAACTGCTTTTACTGCATTCTCGATCACTTGTTCGGGTTCCATACGAAGTTTCATTTTCATATGAATGGGTGATGTTGCAATAAAAGTATGAATACGTGATGCGTTTGCATCTTTTAATGCTTCACCAGCACGATCAATATCATTATCTAATGCACGTGCTAAACCACAAATACGACTTTCAGTAACGGCATTTGCCACGGCTTGAACAGACTCAAAATCACCCACACTGGCAATTGGGAATCCGGCTTCGATAATATCAACGTTCATTCGCTCTAATGATTTTGCGATGCGGACTTTTTCATCCTTGGTCATTGATGCGCCAGGACTTTGCTCGCCATCTCTCAAGGTTGTATCAAAAATTATTAATTTATCACTCATTTTTCCTGCTCCATTTACGCAGATTTTAAAATATATATAGCTTAAGTATGTATCAGCATGTTTGCTGATAAGGAACTAAAGTTCCTTTTAGGTTGCTCAATCTGTATGCCCTAAGGCAGTCGTAGCAGGAGGTGTGAATAAACATCAGACGTAACAAAGCTTTGCTGCTCAAAATTGGCAACAGTTTTGTTAAATTTTGTTTCGTTGATATTCATAAGGTGTAATTTTAGGCTGAAATGATCGTATTGCCAAGTATCTTATTTATCTTGTTGGCGTTCTGTTCGGTGTTGACGTATTTTTATCAGAGTCAAAACAGGTCCTGATAAGGCGTAAATCATAAACCCACCAAAAAGAACCAAAGGGGGATCGCTAGCAATAAGAGCAAAGACTAGAACCAAAATCAACATCACAACAAAAGGTACTTTTCCGTGTAAATCTAAATCTTTAAAACTATGGTATCTAACAGTGCTTACCATCAAAATCCCGCAAGCAAAGGTTAGCGGCATCGCTATTGCGGTCATTAATGCAGGATCAACACCATTACTTGTTCCAGCCCAAACCCAACCAGCTAAACATGCTGCAGCAGCCGGACTAGGTAGGCCTTGGAAATAACGTTTATCTTCGATGCCAATTTGAGTATTAAATCGAGCTAAGCGTAAAGCACCACAAGCAGCGTAAATGAAGGCAACCATCCAACCAAACTTGCCCATATCTAATAGTGCCCAGAGAAAGATGACCAATGCAGGTGCTAGACCAAATGAAACCATATCTGCGAGACTATCGTATTCAGCACCAAAATCACTTTGAGTGTTTGTCATGCGGGCAATTCGACCGTCAAGACCATCCATAATCATTGCAATAAATATTGCGATAGCAGCAGATTCAAAGTCACCACGAATTGCAGCTACAATGGCATAGAACCCTGCAAACAATCCCGCTGTGGTAAATAGGTTTGGTAACAAGTAAATACCGCGACTTCTTTGTTTTTCACTATCCATTATTTTTAATGCACTCTATCAGTATTTTTAATAGTCATCATAATAGCAGAAACAAAACGGGGGCTGATATTTTCATATCAGCCCCCGTTCAATCTACTTTGTTGAGACTAAGTTTTAGTTCTTGTCTTTATCAACAATCTTCTGAATCCAAGGCATCATTTCACGCAGTTTAGCACCTGTTTTTTCAATTGGATGCTCAGCATTGATATGACGCATTGATGTCATTTCTGGGTAGCCAGTTTGACCTTCAAGGATAAATTGTTTTGCGTATTTACCTTCTTGAATGTTTTTCAATGCTTCACGCATTGCCCAACGGCTTTCTTCGTTGATGATTTTAGGGCCAGTAACATACTCACCGTATTCAGCATTATTAGAAATCGAGTAGTTCATGTTAGCGATACCGCCTTCATACATAAGATCTACAATCAATTTCAATTCATGCAAACATTCGAAATAAGCCATTTCTGGCGCATAACCCGCTTCAGTCAATGTTTCGAAACCAGCTTTAACTAGTTCAACAGCACCACCACATAAAACAGCTTGCTCACCGAATAAATCAGTTTCAGTTTCATCACGGAATGTTGTTTCGATGATACCTGTACGACCACCACCAACACCAGAAGCGTAAGATAATGCGATTGCTTTCGCGTTACCAGAAGCATCTTGCTCAACAGCGATTAAATCAGGGATACCGCCACCTTTAACAAATTCACTACGTACTGTGTGACCAGGTGCTTTAGGTGCGATCATGATGACGTCTAAATCTGCACGAGGAAGAACTTGCTTGTAGATAATAGCAAAACCGTGAGCAAAGGCTAAAACAGCACCTTTTTTCAAGTTTGGTTCAATTTCTTCTTTATAAAGTTGTGATTGAAACTCATCAGGAGTCAAAATCATTACTAAATCAGCATCTGCAACAGCAGTTGGTGTGTCTTTAACCGTTAAACCATGTGCTTCAGCTTTAGCAATTGAAGAAGAACCTGGACGAAGTGCAACGGTTACGTCAACACCTGAATCTTTCAAGTTACAAGCATGTGCATGGCCTTGTGAACCATAACCAACAACCGTAACTTTCATACCTTTGATGATAGATAAGTCACAATCTTTATCGTAATAAACGTTCAAACTCATTATTTAATTCCTTAACCTTTAAATCTAATTTTTTAAGACCTTCTTTATGGGAAGTCTCTTATACGTGTAATATCTTCTCGCCACGGGCAATACCAGATACCCCTGAACGAACTGTTTCTAAAATCTTATGTTCAGCTAATGCCTCAATAAAAGAATCTACTTTTTTACCTGAACCTGTCAGCTCAATAGTATAAGTAGATGTTGTGACATCAATGATATGACCTCGGAAAATATCTGCTAAACGTTTGATATCTTCACGTTGTGCCATTGTGGCGGCTTTTACTTTCACAAGCACCATTTCGCGCTCGATATGTGGTCCTTCAGACAAATCTAACAACTTCACCACATCAACTAACTTATTAAGTTGTTTAGTAATTTGCTCAATTATACGGTCTGTACCGATAGCTACAATAGTAATTCGTGATAATGAAGGATCTTCTGTAGGCGCAACCGTCAGAGACTCAATGTTATAGGCACGTGCAGAGAATAATCCAACTACGCGTGACAATGCACCCGCTTCATTTTCGATCAAAATAGAAATGATATGGCGCATTATGATAACTCCCGCTCTGGATCTTGCGGTAACTTAGCATGAGGTGACATATGCATCTCATTGTGAGCCATACCTGCAGCAATCATTGGATAAACATTTTCTGTTTGATCCGTAACAATATCTACAAACACCAAGCGATCTTTCAATGCAAACGCCTTTTCAAGTCCGCTGCGAAGATCAGCCGGATCTTCAATTCGAATACCAACATGACCATAACTTTCGGCCAGTTTTACAAAATCAGGTAATGATTCCATATAAGAATGTGAGTAGCGTTCTTTGTAGAAGAACTCTTGCCACTGACGAACCATTCCTAAGTAACGGTTATTCAATGCAATAATCTTAATAGGTAAGCCATATTGTAAACAGGTCGATAGCTCCTGAATACACATCTGGATACTACCTTCACCTGTTATACACACAACTGTTTCTTCTGGATAAGCTAATTGAACACCCATTGCTGCAGGCAAACCAAAGCCCATCGTTCCTAAACCACCAGAGTTGATCCAACGGTTAGGTTTATCAAAACCATAATACTGTGCAGCCCACATTTGATGTTGACCCACATCTGAAGTGACATACGCATCACCATTTGTGAGTTCATGTACTAATTCAATAGCTGCTTGAGGTTTAATCTTATCGCTGTTTTTGTCATAACTCAGGCATTCTTTTGAGCGCCAAGCATTGATAGTTTTCCACCACGCTTCAATATCTTTCTTCTGCGTCTGCTTCTTACCCGTAGTCAGGATATGATTCATTTCCTGAAGCACACCACCAACATCACCCACAATAGGAATATCTACTGTGATGTTTTTAGAAATTGAAGATGGATCAATATCAATATGAATAATTTGAGCATCAGGACAAAATTCAGCAATTTTACCGGTTACTCGGTCATCAAAACGAGCACCAATTGCTATCAAGACATCACAATCATGCATTGCCATATTCGACTCATAAGTACCATGCATACCTAACATGCCGATATTTAAGTCATCACTAGCAGGATAAGCACCTAAAGCCATTAACGTACTTGTGATTGGGTAACCTAGATGACGTACAAATGTGCGTAGTTCTTCAGAAGCATTACCCAGAACAACACCACCACCGGCATAAATCATTGGCTTTTTAGCACTTAGTAATAAATCTACAGCACGTTTAATTTGTCCTGAATGACCTTTCATTGTTGGCTGATATGAACGCATCGTTATCTTATCAGGGTAGTGATACGGTACTTTAATAGCAGGATCAGTAATATCTTTAGGCACATCGACAACAACGGGGCCAGGTCGACCTGTTGTAGCAACGTAAAAAGCTTTTTTAATCGTTTCAGCTAGTTTCGTAACATCTTTTACTAAGAAGTTATGTTTTACACATGGACGCGTAATACCGACAGCATCGACCTCTTGAAAGGCATCACTACCAATCACAGCCGAAGGCACTTGTCCCGTAATAACAACCATTGGAATAGAATCCATATACGCAGTTGCAATACCTGTGACGGCATTGGTTGCACCAGGTCCAGACGTAACTAAGACCACGCCAGCCTTGCCTGTAGCACGTGCATAACCATCAGCTGCATGTGTCGCTGCTTGCTCATGACGCACTAAAATATGCTTAACATCATCCTGCTGATAAAGCGCATCATAGATATGAAGCACCGAACCGCCGGGATAACCAAACAAATATTCAACACCTTCGTCTTTTAAACTACGAACAAGAATATCAGCACCGCTTAATTCCACGTGTTCCCCTTCTCAATTGCCAATAATGGCGTCGTAAAAATATAAAACGTGTAAATGTACGTGGAATGCCGCTTAAGGTCAAGTAAAACCGCCGTTAAACCCATTGATTTTACATGGCTTTAAACTAATAGATATCGGCTTATTTGTTTAGCTATGTCATAATTCAGGCTATGACTAAAATACAAAACATACAAATAGAAATTACTCAGCCTGATGACTGGCACTTGCACTTGCGCGATGATGCGGCATTAAATCGGACGGTTCCAGATACTGCACGAAATTTTTCTCGAGCTATCATTATGCCAAATTTACGCCCACCCGTGACAACAACGGCATTAGCAAGTGACTATTATCAACGTATTTTACAAGCACGTCCTGAAGGCAATAATTTTGAACCCTTGATGACATTGTATTTAACTGATAACACTAGCTCTGAAGAGATTAAGACTGCGCATGAAAGTGGACTTGTTTACGGCGTCAAACTGTATCCAGCTGGCGCAACAACCAACTCTGACGCTGGTGTAACAGATTTAAAACACTGTGCTGAAGCATTAGCTGAAATGGAACGACTACAACTTCCCCTTCTCGTTCATGGCGAAGTTACCCATGCTGATATTGATGTGTTTGATCGAGAAAAAGTATTCATCGACCAAGTATTAAGCCCTCTACTAAATGATTATCCTAAGCTTAAAGTTGTCTTTGAACACATTACTACAGCTGATGCTGTCGATTTTGTCATCAACAGTAATGCCAATATTGCTGCAACAATCACACCCCACCACTTATTATTGAATCGTAATGATTTACTTGTTGGAGGCATTCATCCACACAACTATTGCCTACCTGTTTTAAAACGCAATACACATCAACAAGCCCTAATTAAAGCAGCAACAAGTGGCAATCCTAAATTCTTTTTAGGTACTGATAGTGCTCCACATAATATTGATGCCAAAGAAACAGGCTGTGGTTGTGCGGGTATATATAGTGGACATGCAGCAATTGAGTTATATGCAGAAGCATTTGACGCAGCAGATGCATTAGATAAGTTAGAAGATTTTGCTAGCCATTTTGGCCCAGACTTCTACGGGCTTGCTAGAAACAGTTCAAAAATCACACTTATCAAAGAAGCTTGGGTAGTGCCTGATAGCTATGATTTTGCTGGTCAAGCTTTAATCCCAATGCGAGCAGGCCAAAAAATTAATTGGAAAGTTACATAATTACGGGGTGTAGGCTTCAGCCTACTATTGTGGATATTGGCAGGCTGAAGCCTGCACCCCGATTACTTTACCAAGCTTACCGTATCAATTAGGGGTGTAGGCTTCCAGCCTACATAGTTTAGTCATAAATTCCATAAAACCGCTTTGGTACATCATCTAATTTAGCTTTGACTGCATTATTTTTAATGTAATCATAAACAAGCTTGAAATGTTGTTCATCTCGAATAGCTTTATCAAAATAGCCTCTTTCCCACAAACTACCTTGCCTCGAAAGATGCTGATTAACCAATCGGGCAGTTGTTCCTTTGATTTTTTGCATAATCACTTTAAGTTCAATAGTTTGTTGGAACAGTAAATGAATATGATTCGGCATAATACTCACAGCATGGAGATTATAATGTTCTGGCTCCAACTGTCTAAGAAAATCCATAATGATCGTAATAACATTGGCATTCAGATAACAGCCTCTATCTAGCTGATCGCAATACTCGTCGATTTTCATTTGTTTTTCTGAAGTGCTTAACTCATTATTATTGTTAATGCGTTGCAAATACTCATCGACACTATCCCTTGTACGAAATGTAACAAATTGAACAGCATTCAATTCACTGTAATGCTGTAATGATTTCCTTATCATTTTTAACTCCATTTCGGGGTGTAGGCTTTAGCCTACTATTTGGTTATTGGCAGGCTGAAGCCTGCACCCCATCTAACTTATAATGGTGCGCCGATTCGTCGTGCCACTTCATTATAAGCTTCAATCACGCCACCTAAATAATGATGTAATGACTTCCTTATCATTCTAAACGCCTTTGTGGGGTGTAGGCTTTAGCCTACATTTGCTTATTGGCAGGCTGAAGCCTGCACCCCATTTAAATTATAATGGCGCGCCGATTCGTCGAGCTACTTCTTCATAAGCTTCAATCACACCACCAAGACCTTGACGGAAACGATCTTTATCTAGTTTCTTGCGTGTCTCAGCATCCCATAAACGGCAGCCATCAGGACTGAACTCATCGCCTAAAATCACCTCGCCTTTGAATAAGCCAAACTCTAATTTATAGTCGACTAAAATCATACCCGCATCAGCAAATATCTTTGTTAAAACAGCATTAACTTCAAACGTTAACTCTTTCATTTTACTAACAGAGTCAGCTGCAGCCCAACCAAAAGTTTCAATATGATATTCATTAATCATTGGGTCATGTAATTCGTCATTTTTGAGGAAAAACTCGAAGACTGGCGGGTTTAATTCTAAGCCATCTTCAACACCTAAACGACGACATAAACTACCACTAGCAACATTACGAATAACGCATTCTACTGGCATCATCTGCATATTTTTTACGACAGATTCAGTGTCATTAAAAAGCTCTTTAAAGTGGGTAGGAATACCGGCATTCTCAAGTTGTTCCATGATGAAAGCATTAAACTTATTGTTTACTTCACCCTTACGGCTAAGCTGTTCAATTTTTTCACCATCAAATGCTGAGGTATCATCACGAAAACTCATAATGACATAATCATCATTATCCGTTGCATAGATGCTTTTAGCTTTACCAGCAAACAGTTCTTGTTTTTTTTCCATCATTTACTCTCTCAAAGGGCAGTTCTATTTAGTTCGTTATTTCGCGCCAGTCGAAACCATTTTTTTGCTCAGCAACCCCTATCCAGCTTTCTGCACAGTTCAATGCTTGGGAGAACAATGGAGCGACTATATTCGGCGAATTGTTTTTTTCACTTAAGTGCATTGCAACAATATGTTGTAAGCGTGATGTATCAATATTTTCTAGTATTTTAGCTGATTGAACATTATTTAGGTGGCCTAGTCGTCCTGAAACACGATATTTCAAGTGTTCTGGGTATTCACCATTGTCCAACATATCCATATCGTGATTGGCTTCTAATAACAAAGCATCACAAGCTGATAATGCATCCTCGATAATAGGTGTACTGATACCCACATCAGTCAATAAACCTAAACGATGTTGCCCGTCAGAAAAGACAAACTGACTGGGTTCACGAGCATCATGAGGTACTGGGAAAGGTTGAACTTCAATATCACCGACACTAAAAACTTCATGACAACTAAATTCTTCAACTAAACTCATTACATCAGCAGCCAAGTGAGAAGCTGTTCCCGCCGTTGCATATACTGGTAATTGATACTTTCTAGCCAAAACCCGAACACCATTAATATGATCTGCATGCTCATGAGTAACAACAATACCTGACAGTTTCCCAGGATCCAGTTCAAATCGCTGTAAACGTTTTTCCGTTTCACGTGCAGAAAAACCGCAATCAACTAATAATGCAGTTTTTCCATGTGAAACTATTGTTGCATTACCTCGACTACCACTGCCGAGTGAGGCAAAACGCATTACTGAACTATCTGTTCCTGAATTAAGCTTAATAAACGCTTAGCCGTATCAGAAGATGTGCGTACTTGTTCAGCATCTAAAATCATTAATTTAGTATTAGCTGCATCTGAGACTAGCTTGATGTAGTAATACTCTTCAGGTGCTTTTTCTTCATCGTCTTTCCAGAATGCAAGCTTGCTTAACATACCTTCTTCATCTTTCTCTGCTTCATTAAATGGGTCTAGGTAATGAACGAAATAGGTGCCGTTACCACGATCACGATCTTCAACAGCAAAACCTTTACTGTCAAGAATTCGTCCCACTCGACGCCATACATTTGAGAAATCTTGTTCTACAAGTAACGATTGTTGCCCAGCTGTTTCATCAATAATGGTTGCATTCACTGATGCCACATGTGGCTCAGTTGCTTGTTTTTCTTTAATGGCTGCTTGCACTTCTTGATGTAAACCACCTAAGTATTCTGCTACCTGGCGTAACATGGCTTCATTTTTCTGAGCGTTTGCTTCAAAACCAGCAGCACCGACATAAACTAAAGCTTGTTTTAATGTTTCACCACGTTCCATTCTCACGCGGTAAGCATAATTATCACTACCCGTTTCAGTATCCATCAAACCAATACGTTGATCTTTACGCTTGATCTCAACACCTTTTGTCGCCCAAAAGTCTAGTAGGTTTTGCCAAGTAACATCACGTTCACCCGGTACAATTAAGTGACGTTTTTTACCTTCACCCGATAATGCCGGTTTAATATCTGGTTGAATATTATATTTACTGACAAGAGGATTAGATGCTGCTTCTTCAAATTCAGAATAAGTTGCAGTGCCTTTGTTTCCAGCAATATCATCTTTGATTCGTGCCGTACTTAAATCAGGAGGCACATCAAGAGGTGGCATTGTTTCCGCTCTACGATATTCCTTAGTGTTATCTGGAACAACTTCATCAAGTGCCGGTAAAGACCCACAACCACTTAAAACAACTGATAACAATACAGCTAAAGAAGAATATTTATAGTTCATCTAGTTAAGTTCACTCACAATTAATTTAATACGCCAGCAGCATCTAATGCTTCACGCACTGGCTGATGATAATTTTCTGATAACACTGTCATTGGTAAACGAAGACCGGTCGGAATCAAACCCATTTCCGTCAGTGCCCATTTAACAGGGATTGGATTCGCTTCAACAAACAAACGTTCATGTAACAAAGCCAAGTCACGGTCAATATCTCGTGCTACTTGCTCATCACCTGCTAAAGCATATGCACACATTTTATGCATTGCACTAGGAGCAATATTTGCCGTCACTGAAATCGCACCAACACCGCCTGCTAAAATAAAATCTACAGTATTGGCATCATCGCCAGTATAAAGTTCAATTTTATCGCCACAAAGTGATTTGATTTCACTAACACGAGCTACATCACCGGTGGCTTCTTTGATACCAACGATATTTGTAATATCAGCAAGTCTCGCCACTGTTTCTGGTAGCAAGTCACACGCGGTACGACTCGGTACATTATAAAGAATCTGCGGAATATCTACGGCTTCAGCAATCGCTTTATAATGTAAAAATAAACCTTCTTGCGTTGGCTTATTATAATAAGGGGTCACTAATAGAACGCCTGAAACACCTAAGTCTTTTGCCTTTTGCGACAACTCAATAGCTTCAGCCGTTGAATTTGAACCCGTTCCAGCGATAACAGGAACTCGACCATTAACTTGTGTCACCACCTGACGAATCACGTCACAATGCTCATCAACCGTTAAAGTCGCGGATTCACCTGTTGTTCCCACAGCAACAATAGCATCAGTACCACTACTGATATGCCATTCAATCAATTTGTTTAGGCTGTCACGATCAAGCGAACCATCAGCTTGCATCGGTGTGACTAGCGCTACCATACTGCCGCTAAACATGATCAGGAGACTCCATAAAATAAACGACCATGGTACTTTGCCAGCTAGAAGATGACAAGAACCCTATTACTAATCAACATGGAATTCGTTGACCATGTAATGTATATTTTTATCTATCTCTATATATGACAGGAAATAACAATGAGTAGCGTTCAAATCGACCAAGCCGTGCCAAACTTCCAACTCCCTAGTACTAGCGATACTATTTTCAATTTATCCGACTATAAAGGTAAGAATGTTGTTGTCTATTTTTACCCTAAAGACAGTACACCAGGCTGTACCTTAGAAGGTCAAAACTTTCGCGATAACATTACTGAGTTTGAATCACATGATACCGTTATCGTTGGTATTTCACGCGATAGTATTCGTAAACACGAAAACTTCAAAGCAAAACAAGAATTCCCTTTCGAGCTTTTATCAGATGAAGAAGAGTCAGCTTGTGCCCTTTTCGATGTTTTACATCTAAAGAAAAACTATGGTCGTGAATATATGGGAATTGTGCGCAGTACCTTTTTAATTGATAAAGAAGGCGTTTTACGACAAGAATGGCGGAAGGTCAAAGTAAAAGAACACCTTGCCGAGGTTTTAGAGGCTGTAAAAGCACTTTAAGGTCTAAATGCCCTGATGAAAAAGTTTTCAACAGGGCATCTTTTTTTCACAATCTTTGAAGCCCCCGCCCCCGCTGAGTTAACATCACTTCAACTAAAAGTTATCCACAGAAAACCCCCAACTTATCCACCGCACGCTATTCCCAAACCACATCATCTTGTGGTTCAATAACCCAAAAACCACTACAGCTTGTGGTTTGCAGTTTTTAACCCAATATATCAGGATGTATCATTATGGCAGGCGAATCAACAGCTCAAGCGCTTTCAAATTCACAGTATCAAGTCATTCGTCGTAACGGCAAAGTCACTGACTTTGATGCCAGTAAAA
>Ga0209495_1000266_pt1 | contig 42283 bp, 36 predicted proteins | sample EN1Hudsemesocosm_FD_184629 | JGI IMG/M metagenome (GOLD analysis project Ga0209495, IMG submission 184629) | Methane-oxidizing microbial communities from mesocosms in the Hudson Canyon - EN1E Hudson Canyon (SPAdes) (version 2) | ecosystem: Environmental > Aquatic > Marine > Cold seeps | place...
ATAGACCATTGCTCATATAGTATTTTATCTATAGTCAGGAAAGTAACGATTTATAACACATGGCTTGCAGGTTCCGATATTGCAAAAGGACTGTTTATTGCTCTCATGATGCGGTTTGACGGTGTGGCCTTATATTATGTGTATGGCAGCAGCGACATAATAAGGGCAGCTGAGCACAAGCGGGCCATTTACGAATGACTTCAGGCCGCTGTCTATGGGTTAAAAGCGATCGCTTTTTGAAGGCTATTGAAATGCTATTTGATAAGTTCAAGGTCATTAGATATGACCTTGATGAAGACCTTTTCTTGTGACGTAGATTAAGCCAACTGTTTTTTTCTGGTCGCCGCTAAGCCTAGTAGCCCCAAACCTAGTAAGGTTAACGTACCAGGTTCAGGTACGTCTGTAGGAGCGTTTCCAAACTCGGTGACGTGACTGATTGTCATGCTGCCAGAGCCTGAAATGTTCATGCCGCTCGATAAGCTGTTTATATCAAATACGCCCCATGAATAATTATTCACATTCTCAAAAAGAGCGATAAGAGTTGAATTTTTAATAATATAAAAGCCAGGATCTGATGAAAGTGCGAATGCAAATACAGAGCTGTCTTCAGTGGCGAAGTAATTTACAGTTTCGGTTTTATAGCCGTTGTAGCTTACATCTGGATCTAAAAATGTATTAACCCAAGCAAGTTCATTAGTGGGGTTTCCTACTTTTACACCTTCAGCCATAAATGTATCAAGTGAGCCGACATCTGTGCCTCCGCTAATTGTATAACTCCATGCTGTACTTACTGCGCTTATCGATAGCACTAATGCCAATGCTGCCTTTCTTATAGTGTTTTTCATTTTCTAACTCCAATCTAATAATATCCAATGTCTTTAGGCCGTATTAAGCACAAAGTAGGCCGTAATTATTTTTTTATAATACAATTAATGCATTAGGTGTAGTTTATAAACACGTATATATCTAATGTGCATAAAAACCTGACGTCTAACAGTTTTCTGTGAACAAGTTCTTTGTGTGGCAAAGAACCTTATTTTTCCATGATTCAAGACTGAAGTACGCCTAAAAAGATTTTCATAGTTGAATTACCTCCATAAAAGATGAAACCGTATTTTTTCATCTTAAAAGTAAGCAGTTTGACTGAGGGGCATAGAAGACATTCGTTGAAGTGTAGTTGTATACATGAAGCTATTGAAAACCTGATTTCAAAAAAGGATCGATTTTTGCTCATAGCCAGCGGTTTATCGATGCTCAAAAGTGTATCGCTTTAACTCCATTCCACTCATTCTATGAGAAAACAAAATTATGATAATTAGGCAATTTTGACCCTAGCCTCAAGAGGCGGCTTGGTGGCAAAAGCCGCCAATTAAATGTCGGATGCTCGATAACCAAAATATCTGTATAGGATCGAAGTCAGTCACAAGTTGTTTTGAAAGGGTTTTAATATTCTGAAGTAATTTTTAAGGAATTAAGCTGTAATGTAGGGCTGATGTTTTTAATAGAGGGAGTTCGTAGTAGTTTTCTCTCAAGAAACTCTGAAATTAAGTGTTGATGTTTTGGGGTTGCATGGCGGTTACATGAGAAATGAAGCAGGCCTCAAATTTTAGACAAAAAAAAGACTTATCAGTAAACTGATAAGTCTTTTAATTTGGTAGCGGGGGCAGGATTCGAACCTACGGCCTTCGGGTTATGAGCCCGACGAGCTACCAGACTGCTCCACCCCGCATCAAAACTGGTTATTCATTAAGGTTTAGTTTGTCGCCTCAATCAATGTGGAGCGCATAGTACTGACCAAAGTGATGACCGTCAAGACTATTCGTGATTTATTTTAAATAAGTATCATCTAAACCAATTATTGCTTATTTTATTATTTTTTATAGTTGATAAATAAGCACTTAAGGTTGTTTTTACGGCCTAAGATTTATTGCTCAATGTTACGTGATGATTGATAGAAATCATCTACACTACAAAGATAAGTGATAATATTTTTATTAAGGCCGGTTTATAGCGTGGCTTTAAATATGAAACTGGAGAAAGTTTTAATGCCCTCAGTTGATGAGTTGATTGCTACGGCTCGAAAGAATGAAGTAATTGCACGCAACCTATTTGATATAGAAGTTGCCATTATGAATATTACTCGCTGTTCTGAGTTTTTTTTGACCTTGGTGTCTTTGGTGAAGGAAAAGTTTGGGATAGATCATGCATGGCTTGTGTTAACTGAGTCGCCATCGAATGAACATTTAATAGAAACTTTGCGAGAGGTTGACGAAGATAAGGAAATTTTATTGCCTGTATCAATGGTCGATTTTTTGCGGGCCACTCAGAGCATTCATGAACCGATATTAGTGAATACTGAGTTGAATCGTTTCAGAGGCATTATTCCTTCTGACTTAAGGAAAAAATTAGGCTCTATAGCTGTTTTACCTGTTGTGGTAGATAGCAAAGTGGTTGGTGCTTTGGTGCTAGGTGATGAGACTGCGGGCCGATATAACCCTAGAAAGGATAGTTTCTTTTTAAATCAATTGTCGGTAAAGGTATCTATTTCTCTCGCGGGAGTTTGGGCAAGAGAGCGCATTAGTTTTTTAGCAACAAGAGACCCTTTAACATTATTACGAAATCGGCGCGAGCTTGAAGAAAGTCTTGAGCAGGAGTTAAGTAGACATGCGCGTCAACGAGAAAACATGGCCGTTATGTTTATTGATTGTGATGATTTTAAAATAGTAAATGATACCTATGGTCATGATTGTGGTGATAGTTATCTCAAGCATGTCGCGTATCATTTAAATGAGCTAACCCGTAAGAGTGACTTGGCTTTCCGGTTTGCCGGGGATGAGTTTGTGGTGATATTGCCGAATCAGCAGCAAGAAGGGGCTGATATTATTGCTGGCCGAATTCGAGAGCATCTGCTAAATACACCATTAAAAGTCGAGGATAAAATAATTCCTGTTGTCATAAGTTACGGTGTGATTTCAACTGAAAACCTACAAAAGGTTGACTCTAAAATGATGCTGAAAATAGCTGATGAGCGTCTGTACGAAATGAAACGCGAAAAACCAAATCGAAGAACTCAAACTGAGTGTGAGGAAGGGTAGGAGGTCTTATCTTATTGGTGGTGCAAAGTTAAATGTAGCATTGTCTGTTTTTGATGAGTTCAATAAAGTCTTCTTCAGATACTGGGCGACAATAGTGGTAGCCTTGCACTAAGTCACAATTCATTTCTTGTAACAACGAAGCCATATTATGGTTTTCAACGCCTTCAGCAACAACTTCTATGCCTAGTGCGTGCACCATTTCAATGATGCCTCGTACTAGGGTTCTGTCTTCTTGGGAAATTAATATCTCATCAATGAAGCTTTTATCTATTTTCAAAATTTCAATAGGAAGCTTGCGTAAATAACTTAATGAAGAGTGCCCTGTGCCAAAGTCATCAATAGCCGTTCTTATTCCCATTTTCTTGAGTTCAGTTAAGGTTTGAACTGCTAAATCAATATCATCCATGATGGCTGTTTCAGTGACTTCCAGTTCTAGCTTTGAAGGGTCAATACCGACTTCATTAATGACTTTGGCCATATCCTGTTGGAGTAACCCTTTCTGAAAGTGTCTTGCGGATATATTCAATGCGAGCACGAAATCATCGTCTAAATCATCTTGCCAGCTTTTTAGATGTTCGCAGCAGCGCTTTATCACCCATTGACTGATGGGAATGATTTGCCCATTTTCTTCTGCAACTGGAATAAATTCTAAAGGATTTCTGTATTGTCCATCACTGGTGCTCCAGCGTATTAGTGCTTCCGCACCTTTTATTGTGCCTGTTTCAAGTGAAATTTTGGGTTGAAAAAATAATTCAAATTGATTTTGTTCAAGGGCAACACTTAGCTGGTTACGGATTTTTAAGCGATGAGGCGCTTGTTCGTTCAGTTTATTCTGATAGACCACAAAGGTATTTTTACCATTTTGTTTTGCTTGGTACATAGCAATATCAGCATTACTAATAAGTTTGTCTGAGTCGTTGCCATGATCCGGTGCCAAGGCGATTCCGATACTGGCGCTCATGTATATTTCTTCATTTCCAATATGAAAAGGCGTAGCAAAAGAATCTACCACTGTTTGAGCAAACTTGGTTGCGCCTTCTGGCCCTGTTTGGGTTTCCATGACGGCGATAAACTCGTCTCCGCCATGCCTGCAAAGCAGGGTGTTAGGGGGCGTGTTTTGTTCGATTCTTCCTGTGATTTCTTTGAGTAATGCGTCGCCAACACCGTGGCCTAATGAGTCATTAACATCTTTGAAGCCATCTAGGTCAATAAAGAGCAAGGCTGTTTTCTCGCTATTTTCATTGTTACTGAGTGCTAGGTTTAACCGGGTAGAAAGCAGGCGGCGGTTTGGTAAGCCTGTCAACAAGTCATGGTAGGCGCGATGGCGTGCTTCTTCTTCTTTGAGTTTTAGTTCAGTGACATCTCTGAAACTCCAAACTTGACCGACAACTCTAGATCCTAATAACTGAGGGCTGGAGCAAGCTTCAATGGTTCGGCCTTCGTTGGTTTTAAGTTCATGTTGAGCTTTATTTCCAGGGCTTGCAAAAGTTTTATGAAAATTCAGGGTGAAGTCACAGGGGTGGTGTGCGATAGCTTTAACTTTAATCAAAAAATCGTCTACGGTATTTACCTGATTCTTGTCAGTATCAACGTCAAACATTTTGCTGAAATTAGGGTTGTAGAGGCGTACTTTTCCTTCTAAATCCAAGACAAATAAAGCTTCATAGCTTGATACAAGGCTTGCATGGAGTAATGAGTGGGATTCTTCTAATGCAATTTGAGTTTGCTTTAGCTCCTCTAGTTGTTGTTCTAGCGCTCTGTTTCTTGCTGTTAGTTCAGTGGATGTCAGTTGAATTGATCGTTCTAATAGTTCTCGATCCTCGTCTGCTTGTTTGTAAGAATTGCTTAGCTCAAAGAGAAAGGCGCTCAAATCTACACCTTTCATGTTGCTAGGAAGGTGTTCTCGTATTAAATTTTCGACTAGTTGGTGATGTTTCATGTTAACCGTACTTTCGCGCTCTCAATGGGGATATAATAAAAAGGCGACCTACATGGAAACTACCTTTAACTAAACCGATATGATTTAACTGCGTATTAAGAATAGATCTATATAAAGTTAGACTATATTTGGTGGATTTGCTGAGAATTATTTTTATTTACCCTCGCCATAGGTATTCTTTTAGGCTGATCTTTCCGTTTTTTACCTGAATTCCCTCCTGTTCAAGTCGACCTATTTGTACAAGAAAGTGTTCGCTATTCTCAGGGAAGGAGCTAGCTCCTTGACTATTAATCACCCTGTGCCAAGGGATTTTACTTGTTTGAGGAAGTTTTTTGAGAATGTGTCCAACGTAGCGTGCTTTGCCAGGGTTGCCAGAAAGTTTGGCGACTTCACCATAGGTGCACACTTTGCCTGCGGGGATGCTGGCAAGTGTTTGCAGTATGGCTTGGTAGCTATCGCTGTTTGTATGCATGAGTGTTAAGTAGCTTAGACGCGGAGTGCGCCATCTATTTCGATGACTCGGCCTGATAAGTAATCATTTTCGAAAATATGGGCCACGCTTTGTTCAATATGGCTAGCTTGACCAATTTTGCCTAAAGGAATTAATGCTTTCATATGTGCTTTTGCTTCTGGTCTCATAGAGTCAGTCATTTCTGTTTCGATAAAACCGGGAGCCACTGCCATTGAGCGAATGCCATAGGGCGCGAGTTCTTTTGCCCATGTAGCCGTCATCGCAACCACTCCGGCTTTTGCTGCGCTATAATTGGTTTGACCTATATTTCCATCCCTTGCGATACTTGAAATATTAATGATGCAGCCTTCGCGTTTGCTTTCAATCATTCTAATGCTTGCTTCTCGGCCACATAAAAATACACCTGTTAGATTTACATCGATTACTGCTTGCCACTGGCTTAATGAAAGCTTCTTTTGTACCTTTCCGTCTTTAACTTTGACTAACAGGCCATCTTGAAGGATTCCTGCGTTATTGATGAGACCGTCGAGCTGACCAAAATCTGCGATGATGTTGTCGAATGTTTTTTCAACGTCTGGCTCATTAGTGACATTACATTGATAGGTTTGGGTATGAGCACCTAATGCTAGGCACTCGTTTTTAGTTTCGTCTAGTCGCTCAGTGTTCATGTCAATTAAAGCAAGGCAGGCGCCTTTCTTGGCCAGTCCTAATGCCATGGCTTTACCTAAACCTTGTGCTCCTCCTGTTATTGCAATCACTGAACCTTGAATTTTCATTATTTGACTATACCTATTAGTAAGTTGCTGTTTAATAAATGCTGTCGTTAAAGTATATGGTTATTTAACCTAGGTCTATGTGATGCGATTTCTTTTTTTATGTTTTTTGATTGTTCCAATTATTGAAATGCTGGTTTTACTAAAGGTTGGCTCTTTTATTGGTGCGTTTTATACCGTTCTACTGGTATTGATGACGGCAGTGATTGGTGTGTCGTTATTGAAACGTCAAGGCTTAAGCACTTTTGTTCGTGCAAATCAGAAAATGCAATCTGGTCAAATGCCTGTTTCTGAAATGGGAGAGGGTTTGATGTTAGCTGTTGCGGGAGCGTTGTTGTTGACGCCTGGCTTTGTAACTGACGGCGTAGGCTTTTTATTATTAACACCCGGTGTTCGAGGGGCGATCTCCAAAAAATGGTTAAATTTGATGATGAAAAACTCCATGACGAATGGGCAAGCTGGTGCGTTTTATTCCCAAACAGGTTATAGCGCCTCGTCGGCTCGTCCTAATACTGTTGAATCTACTGAAAACGCAGAGATTATCGAAGGTGATTACAGAGAGATTGATGTAAATGCTGATGAGAACAAAGAAAAATAATTCTATTTAAGTGCTAAATCTGCTTGAAAAGGATTTCATTACCCCCATCTATGAAACCACTTGATAAGCAAAAGAACCTATATTATCTAAGGTCTTGTTTTTGCTGTCTAAATAATTGCCTGTTCACTTGAAGAGCAAGCTTAGTTTCAAATATATAATCTATCAGGAGAATCCTTGAGATGAAAATTCGTCCATTACACGATCGTGTTGTAGTACGCCGTAAAGAAGAAGAAACCACTAGTGCTGGTGGTATTGTTTTACCAGGTAGTGCTGCTGAAAAACCTTCTGAAGGTGAGATCTTAGCTGTAGGTACCGGCAAAGTATTAGATAACGGAGATGTGCAGGCATTGGCTGTGAAAGTTGGTGACATTGTCGTATTTGGTCAGTACTCAGGTAATACCGTTAAAATTGATGGTGAAGAGCTATTAATTATGAGTGAAAGCGAGTTATACGGCATCATTGAAAAATAAGCTGAATATTATAATTGAAATAATAATCTTCACGAATCCAAAATATTAAGTAAAAAGTAGGAAAAGAATTATGAGCGCAAAAGACGTAAAATTTGGTGATCCAGCTCGTCAAGGCATGTTAGCCGGTGTAAATGTTTTAGCTGATGCTGTTAAAGTAACGCTAGGCCCAAAAGGTCGAAATGTAGTATTAGATAAATCTTTTGGTGCGCCAACAGTCACTAAAGATGGTGTTTCAGTCGCAAAAGAAATCGAATTACAAGACAAGTTCGAAAACATGGGCGCTCAAATGGTGAAGGAAGTTGCTTCACAAACAAATGATGCGGCGGGTGACGGAACTACAACTGCAACAGTACTGGCGCAGGCTATTGTGAACGAAGGTTTGAAGTCGGTTGCTGCGGGTATGAACCCAATGGACTTAAAACGTGGCATCGATAAAGGTGTTCAGGTTGCAGTTGAAGCGATCAAAGGTTTTGCTCAACCTTGCAGTGACAATAAAGCGATTTCTCAGGTAGGTACTATCTCAGCAAATAGCGATACTTCTGTAGGTACTATCATTGCTGAAGCAATGGAGAAAGTAGGCAAAGAAGGTGTTATTACGGTTGAAGAAGGTAATGGTTTTGATGATGAGTTAGAAGTCGTTGAGGGTATGCAGTTTGATCGCGGTTACTTGTCACCTTACTTCATCAATAACCAAGACAATATGAGTGCTGAGTTAGATAACCCATTTATATTGTTGGTTGAGAAGAAAATCTCAAACATCCGCGAATTACTGCCAGTGTTAGAAGCAGTTGCAAAAGCAAGTCGACCTTTATTGATCATCGCTGAAGATATCGAAGGCGAAGCATTGGCGACATTGGTTGTGAATAACATGCGTGGCATTGTAAAAGTGGCAGCAGTTAAAGCACCGGGTTTTGGTGATCGTCGTAAAGAAATGCTTCAGGATATCGCTATCTTAACCGGTGGTACGGTTGTTTCTGAAGAGCTAGGTCTTTCACTTGAAACGACTACAGTTGACAGCTTGGGTACCGCTAAACGTGTCAATATTAGCAAAGAAAATACCACTGTAATTGATGGTGCCGGTGCGCACGGTGAAATTGAGTCGCGTGTTGGCCAGATTCGTAAGCAAATCGAAGAAAGCAGCTCTGATTATGATCGTGAGAAGCTTCAAGAGCGTGTTGCTAAACTAGCTGGTGGTGTTGCAGTTATCAAGGTTGGTGCTGGTTCAGAAGTTGAAATGAAAGAGAAAAAAGCACGTGTTGAAGATGCGCTTCACTCTACTCGCGCAGCGGTAGAAGAAGGTGTGGTTGCAGGTGGTGGCGTTTCTTTGATTCGTGCATTGCAATCCATTGAAAACCTTGAAGGTGAAAATGATGATCAGACTGTAGGCATTAACTTGCTACGTCGTGCAATGGAAACACCTCTTCGTCAAATTGTAGAAAATGCTGGTGAAGAAGGTTCGGTTGTTGCTGACAAAGTGAAGCAGGGTGAAGGTAGCTTTGGTTACAATGCTGCAACGGGTGAATACGGCGATATGCTGGATATGGGTATTCTTGACCCAGCTAAAGTAACGCGTACAGCGCTTCAATCTGCCGGTTCGATTGCAGGTTTAATGATTACAACTGAGTGTATGATTACTGATATCGTTGAAGACGCTGCACCTGCAATGCCTGATATGGGCGGAATGGGCGGAATGGGCGGCATGGGCGGCATGATGTAATTCATCCTTCTTCGCGTTAAAAATAAGAGCCCTGGCGATTGCCGGGGTTTTTTTTGCCTTGTAGTTTTGTGTCAGATTTGAGGTATCACTATGTGTTTGAGTGCAAGATTCTGGTAGGTACTCCCGCTCGGGTATGAAAAACCGTTAATAAAAGTAGATTTAACTCGGTAAATAGTCTGTAATTGGGCGGATTTGTTAACTTGGATAATTACTGCTGTGTATTTATCACTTATATGTTGTGTTTATAGGTGGTTGATTTGTCTTTATATGTAGTGAATTTCCATTCCTGATTATACAAAACGTGATAAAAAGTGTGATTAAAAAGACTGCGTTATATCTAAGCCTGTTTTTACTGAGTCTGCTGTTATTCTTGTTGGCAACACTACCTGCTAATTTTGTTTGGCAACAAGCGCTTTCTTCTAAGCTAATAGGGAAAAACTTGCCTATCAAGGTGCTCGCTATTGAGGGTACTGTCTGGGGAGGGAAAGCGTTGGTTCGTTACCAAAAAATTGAATCCATTGTGGATTGGGATATTTCTCTGATGGGGTTATTATCATTAGGTTTACCTATTGATGTACAGGTTAATAGTCAGGTTGGTTCTCTAGAGCTGGGAGCAAATGTTGGTCTGAATTCTGCGAGCATTGAAGTGGTTTCTGCTGATATTGACTTGATTTATTTAACGCCTCTATTTAGGCGGCATCGCGTTAAGCTGGATGGCTCGTTTGTTGCTAAAAACATTCAACTTGAAGTAGTAGATAATCAAATTCGATCGGCGCGCGGATTGTTGTCATGGTCTGGCGGGGATATTTCATACCCTGCAGGAAGAAAGGTTCATGAGCGAACACTGCCAATGTTTAAGGGTAAGCTTGAGACAAAAGAAAATGGTGATATTTATATTGGTGTTCGTGATACGGGGGCGTCTTTTGATCTGATTGAAGGTCATTTGGATTCTGGCGGCTCTGCTATGCTAAAAGTAAAACGAAGGTTGCTCGACTTATCGGATGAGGCTTGGCCACAAAATTCGCGAGAGCAAGATGTGGTATTTAAAGTGAAGAAAAATATTTACCAATAAGGGTGGTCACTCTTAATTTATTAAAAAGGTTTAGTTTTGGAATTTAAAATGGAGCAGAAAGTTATTACATCCTTTCAGGCTGGGTTGTTAGTCTGTTTGGTGGTTTATGCTGCTTATTTAAGTGCTCAGTTTGTTTGGTTTATGTTTGAACCTAAGTCTGTTGCGCCAATGGTATTGTCACAGTCACCATCATTAACACCGAAGGAAGTTCAAGGTTATGCCGGCGAACTTTCTGGCTTTCATTTGTTCGGAGAAGTGGGTCGAGTTACCGCCATAAAAACGAGTGAACCAAAAGCTGCTCCAAAAACACGCTTAAGGTTAATTCTTAAAGGTGTCTTTACTGCTGAGCAGGGTGGCGCATCTGGTGCTATAGTTGAAGAGATAGGAAAGGCAGCCAATTATTATGGCTTGGGGGATACGCTTCCTGGAAATGCCGTATTGGAAGAAGTTTATAGTGATCGAGTGCTTTTAAGGCGAAATGGAAAGTTGGAAACACTTTCTTTTGATGATAAAGCCGCTTCTAGTCAGAATATTATTGCAAAATCGGCACCGCCTGTTCATAAAAAGCCAATGGAGCGGGTTGAGTCACCAGAGCAATTTATAAATGAAGCTGCTAGGCAGATATCGAGTAATCCCGAGAAGGCATTAACCTCGGTTGGTCTAGCGCCTTCAGATGATGGTGGATATGTTTACCAAGGGGGTAACCCTATGCTTTCAGGCTTGAACTTGCAGAAAGGCGATGTAATACGTTCCGTGAACGGGAATCCTTTGGGTGACATAAAGAAGGATAAGGATTTAATGAAAAGTTTATATGAGCAAGGTAGTTTGGAAGTCGAGGTTATGCGGGATGGCGCCAGCTTTTTTATTAATTATCCTTTAAGATAAACACAAAATTACAAGAATACTAAAAACATGAAATTATTTGAAAAGAGAAGTGGTGCGGTATGAAGTCTTCAATACGCTATTTAATGCATGCGCTTGCCTGCATTACCTTGATGTTTTCAATGGCTGTTCACTCTGAAGAACAGACTTGGAAAGTAAATTTAAAAGATGCAGACATTCGTGCGTTTGTTACTCAGATTGCAGATATCACGGGCTATAGTTTTGTTATTGACCCGCGAATTAAAGGCAAAGTGACGGTAGTATCAAATTCATCGCTTAATAAAGCTGCTGTTTATGAAATGTTTTTGGCTGTGCTTGGTGTGCATGGTTTTGCTGCTATTCCAGGTCAGGATGTCATTAAAATTGTTCGCCAAAACAGCGCAAAGCAGACAGCTCAGAACGATCGTTTTTTGAGAAAAGTGCCTTCTGAGCAAATTGTTACACGTGTTATTCAGGTTAATAATGCAAAAGCGCTTGAACTTGTTCCTATTCTTCGTCCAATGGTTGCAAAGTACGGGCATCTGGCGGGCGTTGCGGCAGCAAATGCCCTAATAATTAGTGATCATTTAGCGAACATTAGGCGTATCAGTAAAATTATTGATGAGTTAGATAGCCCCTCAAAATATGAGTTGGAAGTAGTGCAGCTCAAAGAAGCTTGGGTGGGTGATATGGTTAAGCTACTTGAAGAGCTTGCTCCAGGAGAACTTGGAAAAGGAAAAGGGAAAGGCGCCGCAAATAAATTCAGTGTTGTTGCTGATCAGCGTAGTAATCGCTTGATATTGCGTGGTGACGAGCCTTTCAGAGAAAAGATGAGAGGGTTGATTGCTAAGTTGGATCAACCTTCTTCAACTGGAGGTAAGACTAAAGTTGTACGATTGAAACATGCAGATGCTGCTGGCCTTGCGGAGTTGTTAAAAGGTTTGATGGGGTCGATTAGTAGTGAGGGCGCAAAAGGAAAGAAACAAAAGAGCGAAGCAAGTGTTTATGCTGATGAGTCATTAAATGCTTTAGTAATCCGAGCAGAGCCTTCTGTGATACAGGAGCTAGATGGCGTTATCGAGCAGTTGGATGTTCGGCGTGCTCAGGTCTTGATTGAAGCGGCCATTGTGGAGGTTTCAGATGCGAATGATAATGCTCTGGGTATTCAGTGGGCTATGTATGATAAAGGCGGCTCAATTCCAGGCGTATTTACTAACTTTAGTGAAATTGGAATAAGTGCTGCAAGTATTTTAGGGGCACTAGTGGGGGCAGACGGGTCTGATGACGGTATTGATGCGACTAGCCTTGGTGGTGCTTCAACTGGTATTACGGCGGGAATAGGCGCTACAAGTGGTAGTGTGAGCTGGGGAGCGCTGATTCAAGCTTTAGAAGGGGATGCAACAGCTAATGTATTATCAACGCCAAAATTAATTACTATGGATAATCAGGAATCGTCGATTATTGTGGGTGAAAATATTCCAATTATTACCGGTCAGTCAACTTCGTCTGGTGCGGGTACGGCTGATCCATTTACGACAATTGAACGTCAGGATGTCGGCGTAAAATTAATTGTTACTCCCAGTATCAGTGAAGGAGATCTTGTTCGTTTAGAAATTGAGCAAGAAATTTCTGGCGTTAAAGATTCTACTGCTGGGTCGGATATTACGACGACGAAACGTCAGATCAAAACAAATGTACTCGCAGATAATGGTGAGACTATTATTCTTGGGGGGTTGATATCTGACAATGAAATTACAAGCGAAAGTAAAGTGCCGTTATTGGGTGATATACCTTGGTTAGGGCGCCTGTTTAGAAGTACGTCGACCAAATTGAGTAAGCAAAATTTAGTTGTGTTTCTGCGTCCAACAATTTTAAGAAACAAAGAGGCAACAAGAGCTGTGACGATAGAAAAGTTTGATGAGTTATGGCAGCTAAATTTGCATATTAAAGAAAGTAATGGAGAGACTAAAGAGGAGTTGGGTGAGTTAGTGAAGCCTGATGTGGATCATATTTATACTGGTATGAAAGTGAAGTAATTAACTGTGCTCCTAAGTGGAAAGCATAAAAAACCAAGGTATTTACCTTGGTTTTTTGTATCTACTATCGATTGAATTTAAAAAGCCGAACAACCGATGTATAGAAGACTGACTTAAGCTAGGTTTGCTGCTGCAAAATCCCAGTTTACTAACTTCCAGAAAGCTTCCAAGTATTTAGGGCGAGCATTACGGAAATCAATGTAATAAGCATGTTCCCAAAGGTCAACCGTTAAAACCGCTGTCTGGCCTTCAGTCATTGGTGTACCAGCGTTGCTAGTATTTACGATTTCTAAAGAACCATCGCTATTTTTTACTAACCAAGTCCAGCTAGAGCCAAAGTTGTTAACCGCTTTGTCGTTAAATGCTGATTGAAATTCTGCAAATGAACCAAAAGTGCTGTTTATAGCTTCTGCTAGAGGGCCAGTCGGTTCACCGCCTCCATTGGGGCTCAAACAATTCCAATAGAATGTGTGGTTCCAAATTTGAGCTGCATTGTTAAAAACAGGTCCGCTAGAAGTTTTGATGATATCTTCAAGTGATTTGCCTTCAAACTCAGTACCAGGAATCGCAGCATTTAACTTGGTTACATAAGTTGCATGATGCTTACCGTGGTGAAACTCTAGAGTTTCTTGAGAAATATGTGGTGCTAATGCATCAATTGCATAAGGTAGTGCTGGTAGTTCGATCGCCATATTAGGCTCTCCATCTGTTTAAAGTGTGTGTGTTATTTTTTTATTGTGTGGCGAATAATAACACCGTTATTTTGGTGAATCTAGCTTGGTTGTATGTAAAAAGCGGGTGAAAGTAATAGTGGTCAGCTCTGCATGAAAGTTCTTCTAAAATTTTAACCTCTTTCTACTTTGGCAACTATACTAAGTGGCACTAGGCGGATTGCCTGAGAAATTTTATTGTATTAAAGGAGTCGGGATGGATACTGAACAGCGAATTATTGAATTGTTTGATTCTGCTTGTATCAAGCAGTTTGAAAGTCTTGGGTGTGAAGTTGAAGGAGTAGGTTTACTTGCTCACTCAGGAGATATACATAGGGCTTATATTGAGGCGACTTCTGAAGAGTTGAGCGTGATGCTTTGCTTGAATGTTTCTAGAAAATTACTCCTGCAGACAATGCCTACAGTTGGTAGTGCTGATGAGAGCCTTATAAAAGATTGGATTTTAGAGTTGGCTAATCGCTTTCTCGGTCGTTTGAAAAATAAGTTGATTTCACACAGTTGTGTTTTGAAAATGGGCTTGCCTCAATTTTGTGCGGATGATCAGGCTCAAAAATCATTACAAAATAAATTTGTACAGACTGCTCGTTATTTCGAAATAAACAATGAAGTGGTTGAGTGTTGTTTATTTATTGATATTTCTGATGATGCCGAAGCGCTTTCGGAGTATGAAGATGAAGATGAGGATTGGTTCGAAGAAAGTGAACTAGAACATTTATGATTATTGTAAGTGCTCTAGTTAAAACTTACAGGGCTAGTTCAAGCCCTATCTGACTTTAGTTTTTCTCGTTCTTGCTTCCCTCAAAATCTGGGTTGCCTGGAAGAAAACTAGCGATATTTTGTACGCGCCAGTTTAACTCTTCCAAGGTGTCGGCTTTAACCGTAATATGTCCTAGTTTTCGTCCTGCCCGTTCTTCTTTTCCATAAAGATGGACATGAGCATAGGGTAAGGACATTATGCTTTCGATATCACCTTTTACTGCAATAATATTAATCATACAAGTCGGTGAATAAGCGTCAGTATTACCAAGGGGTAAACCACAGATAGCACGTAAATGATTTTCAAATTGACTGGACGCGCAGCCTTCTATTGTCCAGTGTCCTGAATTATGAACTCTGGGGGCCATCTCGTTAGCTACGAGCCCATTCTTTGTTTCAAATAACTCTAAGGTTAATATGCCGACATGCCCTAACTCGTGCATGAGCTCTTTTACATAAGTAACTGCTTGGTCAGAAATTTCTTTATTAAGGTGAGGTGCTGGCGCGATTGAGTAGCGAAGTATGCCTTCGTGATGACTGTTTTCTGCTAAAGGGTAAACCACCATGTCGTCATTTTTGGAGCGAGCGGCGATTACTGATAATTCTCTCTTGAAATCAACAAACTCTTCTGCAATGAGTGTCATTTTTCCTTTTGGAGAGTTGCCGATAGAATCCCATGCTTCACTACATTGTTCGATTGAGCGAATTACAAACTGGCCTTTACCGTCATAGCCTTCGGTTGTGGTTTTTGCAACAACAGGGCAGCCTAAGTCTTCAACTGCTGCTTTCAGTTCTTTCGCATTATTTACGATATGGTATTTAGGTGTTGGGATGCCAAGCTTTGTAAATAGTGCTTTTTCTTCGGCTCGATTTTGGCAGACTTTAATTGATCTCGATGGCGGGAATAAATCTGTTTGTGATTCAATGTGTTGAGTTAATTCTAAAGGAATATGTTCGAATTCGTATGTGACTACGTCTACATCATTTAAAAAAGCAGCTAAAGCCGGATTCTCTATATCTGCTTTAGTATCAATAGTGATATCACCTAGGCCAACGCTAGGTTTGCCTGACGTGTCGTAGAAGTGAAAATCTAACTCTAAAGGGTAGCCGGAAAGTGCTAGCATTCTGCCTAGCTGTCCCGCACCTAAAACACCAATTTTTTTCATGTCTTACCCTCTAGGGTCTGGTTGATCCAAAACTGCTTTAGTTTGCGTTGCTCGAAACTTAATGATTGCTGCTTTTACTTCTGTATTTTGAAGTGCGATGACTTGCGCAGCTAATAATCCGGCATTTTTGGCACCAGCATTGCCGATAGCCAGTGTGCCAACAGCAATGCCTCCAGGCATTTGTGCGATAGATAGTAGTGAATCTAAGCCATTTAAAGCTTTAGATTGTACGGGGACACCAAAAACAGGAAGGTTTGTTTGGGATGCTGCCATACCAGGTAAGTGAGCGGCACCGCCTGCGCCTGCGATAATAACTTGAATGCCCGCTGCTTCAGCTTGTTTAGCGTAGTCAAATAGCAAATCGGGCGTACGGTGGGCGGAAACAACCTTAACTTCATAAGGAACACCAAGTTCATCAAGCATGTTGGCGGCGTGTTCCATGGTCGGCCAATCCGATTTGGAACCCATTATAATCCCAACTACTGGTTGCATTTTATTTCCTCAAATTACGAACTAGTACTCGTTGTGAGTACGTTAAATGTCCAAATTAAAATACATTGGACAAAAAAAGACCGCATATAGTAGTGATTCGCTTCAAACCATGCAAATCCAATTTGTTTTTAGTGGTGGCGAATGGGCTGTTCTAGCGTTAGAATTCATTTTTTTAAATGATTGTTGAGAAAGCTAATGGAAAGTTTACGTCCGGATAGTGATGACTTGGATCGGTTCAAGAGCCGTAATAAAAAAACCTCAGGGGCGCTGGCGCCAAAAGCATCTACCAAGGCAGTAAAAGCAGAAAGACCTGTGCGAACCAACAATTCTTCAGTATTCCTTCTTATCATGATTTTAATTGGAGTGAGTGGTTTTCTTGTATGGTCTTATATGGATCAGCGGTCACGTATAGATGGCTTACAAGCAGAGCTCAAAGGTGCGTCAGATTTTATTGGACGAAGTAAGCTGCTAATGGCTCGCTTTGAAGGGGAGCTAAACGTCACCGGCGCTGAGATCGAGCAAAGTGGTTCTGCTGTTCAGCAAAAGTTAATATTCCTGGATGGTGAAATGCGTAAGTTGTGGGGGGTATCAAATGACCGAAATAAAAAAGATATTCAGAAAAATGCTAAATCTTTAACTTCTATAATTGAGGAGATTAAATTGATAAGGGGGCAACAAGAAAAAGCTGTTGAGCTTGATAAGGCTTCTCAAAAAGCGATGAGCAATTTGTCTTCACAAGTGGGTATATTTCATAAAAAGACTGGGAAATTAGATGGTCGAATTTCGATGCTTGCGAATGAGGCTGTTATTACACGAGATGAACAGGAAGAAGCCTTAAAGGGAATGACGCAGGAGTTGGCTCGGTTTAAGTCTCTGTTAAAGCAGTTGGATGAAAATAAAAAAGCGCTTGCTTCTATAGACGCAAGCCGTTTGCAGTTAAATGAGCGGGTGGTTAGTTTGGAGCGCAAACTGAATAAACTACAGCTCAGTTTTAAAAAACCTACTAAAGCATTAGATGTTCAATGACATGCGGTAGATCCCATAAATGAATAGAAGTTATTGATAAAATATCGCGATCTTAGAAGAGGTTAAGGGTTCAATGCATCAACTAATGCGTATTTTATTAGCGATACTTATATTGCTTACGCCTACCTTGGGTATGGCAGAAACGGCTCACAATTCATCAGCTTTCTCAAAGCCTTTTCATAAACAGGCTCGGGGTTGGTATCCATCTTTTTATTGGTCTACAGGGCGAAACTTAGGGTCATTTTATTTCCCTAATACAGATGGTGCTCTATTTGAAGAGTTGGATGCATATTCCTGGGATAAGGCGACTCATGGCGTAATCTATTTTTATCGTCCAGATAGCCAGTGGGCTTCTGAAGAATTAACAGCGCCAAGCTATTATATTAATGATGAGATTATTTTTAACTTGAGGGCTGGTAGCTATACCTATGTCGTGCTTCCGGCAGGGAGTTATGACTTTGCGGTACGAAAAAGTTTATTGCCTCTACTTGGTTTTGAAGCATTTGATGATAAAACAATCATGGCTTTTGATCTAAACCTTCAGGCTGATGTCGGTTTACAGATTGACGCGGGTTCAATTACCTATATACGTCATTCGGAAGTATCCTTACCGTCCAGACGGCATTCTTTGATTGATGCTGAAGAGGAAATGGCCTCAGCGGATGTGCAATTAGTTGAAAGAGATGTTGCGATGGAAGAAATGCCGAAGACTCGGTATTTAACTCAGTCGTTTTGGCACCCAACAGATGCAATTCATGCCGAAGAATTTTTAAGAGGCGATATGCAAGAATATGGCTGGTTTTCAGTGATATGGCCATGGTCTAATAATTTTATGTTTGGTTTCCCTATTTTCTATCTGCCCAGTGATATATATCGTCAATTAAGGGGTGGGGAGCCTGTGACGCTTGAGCAGGAGTTATATTTACTCGCTGATGATAAAGAAGAATATCTAGCTGCGATTGCCGATAAACGTGTGATAAGGCGTAATTGGTTGGCTCCTTGGAGAAAGCCGCGTAACCCACTTAGTTTGGAAGATGAACTTATTCTTGATCGCTTAGAGCGAAATGCCTTAGCCGGAAATATAGAGCCTGCGCCAATTATTAAGGAAGAGGTGGTCGAGGAAGAGGAAGGCGCTCCGTGGTATACCTACTTTTTAGACGAAGAAGAGGATCCTGATGTGCTTGCTTTGGCGAAACGTGAAGCTTCAATGAGTGAGGTTCGTCGAAGTAGTATGTCGCGTATTAAGCAGACGCTTAATTAATATTTTTTTATTGGTTCGAATAGTACAAAAAAGCAGCGTTTGCCGATAAAAAAAACAAACTATGTTTTAAGTTGAATAAAAAAAGCAATTTCTTTGAATTTCTAATTGACAGTACCTTAGAAATCGTTAGAATGCGCTTCTCGATTTGAGTTGGGTGGTTAGCTCAGCTGGGAGAGCATCGCCCTTACAAGGCGAGGGTCACAGGTTCGATCCCTGTACCACCCACCAATTTTCCTGAACAGAAAGTTGGTCGAAATATTTATAGAAGCAAGTATTCTATAAAGTAGTGTAAGTAGTTGCGGGCCGGTAGTTCAGCTGGTTAGAATACCGGCCTGTCACGCCGGGGGTCGCGGGTTCGAGTCCCGTCCGGCCCGCCAATTACACTAAATAACTCAATATTGAAGATCTACCCTTTTGGGTGGTTAGCTCAGCTGGGAGAGCATCGCCCTTACAAGGCGAGGGTCACAGGTTCGATCCCTGTACCACCCACCACTTACTTGGTCTGTTCGGTGACAAGAACATTAGGTAAGCGGGTAGTTAAAAGAACGAGTAAAAAGTTTAAGTTGCGGGCCGGTAGTTCAGCTGGTTAGAATACCGGCCTGTCACGCCGGGGGTCGCGGGTTCGAGTCCCGTCCGGCCCGCCATTAACTTTTTATTTCTAACTTAGTGTTCGGTTTTATCTAATTCCCAAAATTCCCAAAATTCCCAAAATTCCCAAAATTCCCAAAATTCCCAAAATTCCCAAAATTCCCAAAATTCCCAAAATTCCCAAAATTCCCAAAATTCCCAAAATTCCCAAAATTCCCAAAATTTATATAATCTTCATATGAAGTTCATATAGCTTTCATATTTGAAGTTTATCTTTGGTTCTGAAATTACTTATTATAAATAAGAGACCAAGGAATAATTATGAGTGAATATGAGGAAGAAATTTTAGAATTAGATTTTTGTGAGTATGACGATGAACTTGAGGATGCTGAGGAGATGTAATTATCTTATTCGTTTAGAATAAATTATATTCTAGGTGTCTGCCTGAACTATCTATAAAAACTAAAATTGTGAATTTAGTCCCGCTATCTTTTGTTATAAATCGTGTGTTTCCGCTTTGCTCTACTAAACTAAACCTAATGTTATTAAATTAAGTGATAAATTAAAAATTTTAGGGGATGTTATGGGAAACCGAGAGTCTGGTTCGCATGAGGCCGTGTTTTTTTTAGATGAGAATCAAGTTACTCGGCATATGCTATTCTCGGAGTTTGAGGCGCTTCTCAGCGGTTTAGGGGTTTTGCCCGACTATGCTGATGAAGAGGCTAGGGTGGTTTATACCATCATTAGTCGCACAGGAAAGATTCAGGCTTTAGTTTTTTTTATGCTTTATTTTGATGAAGATGGGCGTGCAGATGCGAGTTGGAATGTTCCAGTTGAGCGTTTGGCAGAGGTGAGTGGGCCGGGGCCTGACCTAGGAGGAGGGCCAATACGTCTTGCATGTCGAGGCCAGTGCTCCATTAATTGGCATCAAAATGACCTTTGGGACCCGGATATGACTCCTGGCTCCAATGATTTTTTGTCGCTACGAAAAGCAGTTGAAAAGAATCGTTTAAGACTGGCTTTTGAAAAGCCTGAGGTAGAGGTGCCAACGTTACCTGTTACATCGTTGCCTTCTGAGGCTGATGAGGTGCCTGTCTTGGGTGGCAAGAATGAGCTTGCTTCCGGTTCTGAAAAAAGAATTAAGCTTGCTCGGCTTTTAAAAGAGCAGCGGCTACGAATCCGAACGCTTGAATCTAATAAAGAATATGCTTCAGACAGTTCTGATCGAGAACAGAGAATAGCGCTTCATGCCTATAAAAATGAAGCTCAAGAGCAAAAGCAGACGATTGAACAGCTCAAGCTGCAGAATGAAAAACTTAAAGCTAAACTGACTTCTAGGAACGATCAGTTTATTAATCTTCAAGATAAGGTGTCTGGCCAAGCTACACTTGTTTCAGATTTGGAAGAGAAATTAACTAATGCGAGCGGTAGTGACAGAGGGCGGCTCGAAAAACAGAAAATGGAAGCTGAAATTGTCCTGCTGACAGAGCAGCTTGACAGAAAAGAAATTGACCTTGCTTATCGTGATGAGCGCGAAGAATTATTAAGAAGTGAATTAGAGGAGTTGAGCGAGTCAATTGGCGGCAACAATGATAGTTCTTCAGTATTGGAAAAATTGAAAGCTTTAGAAGTTGTGTTTGTCGCTTATCACCCGGGCGTTGGCCATATTACTATGACCTCCCTAGAAATTCGTGATTATGCAGAATGCCCCAATGAATTTGTAGCAAAAAAATGTTTCGTCACCGAGGCTCACTACCTCAGTTGGCTTTCCCATTTTGAAAATCCTGTCTGTTCTCATGTTTCACATACGGGGCAGGAATGTTCTCAGCCGGTTGAGAAAGTCAATGTACCAAGTGAATTTGAGCCGGGAGTTAATGACTTATGTGAGAAGCATCTAGTAGATGGATGACTTTCCATTAATGCGGGTGTCTGATTTTGATGAGTGTTTTAAAGTAGCCCCTTCGTTACAGTCGATGAGTTTTAATTTGGGAAGAGGGCGCAATGTATCTATTGATTGCTTGAGGCTAGATAAAGTCCATCCATTTATATCTGGGAATAAGTGGTACAAGTTAAAGCATCATATTTATTCGGCGTGTTCATCAGGAAAGTCAGGTTTATTAAGTTTTGGTGGTGCGCACTCTAATCATTTACATGCTTTAGCTTTTGCAGGGAAAAAACTAGAGTTTAAAACTATTGGGGTTGTAAGGGGGCACCCGCTTAAAGAGCTTACACCTACCTTGCAAGATTGTGTTGACTGGGGGATGACCTTGCAGTGGCTCAGTAGGCGAGATTATCGAAATGTTGCGCCTCTTAAATGTATACAAGACTATTCAAAAAAATATCCTGATATCTGGGTTATTCCTGAAGGTGGTGCCAGTGATCATGGTATTTTAGGGGTGCAGGAGCTTTTTACTGATTTATGGTCGCTGGGTAAATTGAATCATGATGTAATTGCTTGTCCCGTTGGTTCTGGTGCAACACTGGCTGGAGTTGTGAGTGCCAAGCTTGGTGGTGCTCAGTGTATTGGTTTTTCTGCGCTCAAAAGGGCTTATGACCTCGAATCTAGAGTTGAAAGTTATTTGAATTTGACTGAGACAATCAATCCATGGCAAATATGTCATGACTATCATTTTGGTGGTTTTGCAAAAATAAATACACGTTTGACGGACTTTATTTCAGATGTTCATCAAAAGCAGGGAGTTTTACTTGATCCCGTTTATACCAGCAAAATGTTATATGGTTTGCTTGAGTTGGTGAATCAAGGGCGTATTAAATCTAATGCGCGTATTCTGGCTGTCCATACTGGTGGTATCCAAGGTTGGCGGGGTTTTGGTGATAAGTTGCCAGAATTGACTTAGGCTCGTTAATTTTATCTTGCTTCATTCTGTATCACTTAATTCTGGGTAGAATAATTCTGTTAAGATGTTTATCTTAGATAAACACATTTATTTTGCGATGTGTGTTATGCCACAAATTTTATGTTTAAGGGTGAAGATTTAAAGATGGAGCATTTTCGCAATATTGGTCTAATTGGCCGAATGGGTAGTGCAAAAGTTGTTGAAACCTTGCGTAAGCTAAGAAAGTTTTTGGTGAATGAAGGTTATCACTTGATCATTGAAGAGAACATTGGAGCCTTAATTCCTGGGCACGGCTTACAAGTATCCAGCGTTAAAATGATGGGTGAGGTTTGTGATTTAGTGATTGTCGTTGGTGGGGATGGAAGCTTATTAGGGGCTGCACGAGAACTTGCTAAGTCGGATGTTCCTTTGTTAGGGGTGAACCGTGGTCGACTTGGTTTTTTGACTGATATTTCTCCGACCGATTTAGAGCAGAAAATCAGTGAAGTGCTTTCTGGTAAATATATTCAAGAAAAGCGTTTTTTGCTGGATGTTCATGTCAAACGGAATGGTGAGCCAATTGGTTTTGGGACCGCTTTAAACGATATTGTATTACATCCGGGTAAATCAACACGAATGATCGGGTTTGATTTATTCATTGAAGGTCAGTTTGTTTATAGTCAGCGTTCAGATGGTTTGATTGTTTCTACTCCAACAGGGTCGACTGCTTATTCATTATCTGCAGGTGGTCCATTATTGCACCCCAAGTTAGATGCAATATCATTAGTGCCCATGTTTCCGCACACCTTAAGTAGTCGCCCGATCGTTGTCGATGGTAAAAGCGAAATTAAAATTGTAATCGGTGAAGGAAATGAAATTTATCCTCAGGTAAGTTGCGACGGTCAACACCATATACCGGTTGCACCTGGAGATACTGTTAGCATTACCAAGAAGCCACATAAAGCTCGCCTGATTCATCCAACGACACATAATTTTTATGAAACCTGTCGAGAAAAGCTCGGATGGGCTAATAATCTAATAAGTAGCTGAATAAGGCTAATAGTGTGGAATTTATTAAAACCAAAACAAATACCAGTGCTAAACAAGCTTATGATCTGATAGGGGATGTGCATGGGTGTGCGCATTCGCTTGAAAGTTTGCTGAAAAAAATGGGTTATCAGCATCGTCAGGGCTGTTATCGCCACCCCCAGCGAAAAGTGATTTTTGTAGGTGATATTGTTGATCGAGGTCCAAGGATTAGAGAAGCCTTGCATATTGTTAAAGATATGATTGATCAAAATCAGGCTGAGATTGTATTAGGGAATCATGAATATAATGCGATGTGCTATTGCACAGAAGGTCGAAAAGGCAGTGCTCATCAATACTTGCGGGAGCATAATGCTAGGCATCACCGTTTAATAAGAGAAACGCTAGAGCAGTTTGAGGACTTTCATCAGGAATGGAAAGAATTCTTAGCTTGGTTTCATGAAATTCCATTATTCATTGAGAAAGAGAATTTTAGGGTCGTTCATGCCTGTTGGGATAATGAAATAATTTCACGCTTCAAAGAAATTTCACCCACTCATTGTGTCAATGAGGGTTTGCTTCATGACTCAGCTGAAATCGGCTCTTTTTCTGGCGGTGTTATTGACAAGTTAACCAGAGGAACTGCCCTTGAACTGCCGAATGGTGAGACTATTTTAGGAAAAGATGGTTTAGCGCGTCACATGTTTAGGACTAAGTTTTGGAGTGATAACCCTCAAACCTATAATGATGTTGTTTTTCAACCTGACCCGTTACCTGTAGATATGGCGCAACGTACTTTATCGGCTATTGAGAAACAAAAACTGTTGCATTACTCCTCATCCGAGCTGCCGGTCTTTGTTGGGCATTACTGGATGTCGAGTGAGCCGGCTCCAATTATTGATAATATCGCTTGTTTAGATTATAGCGCGGTGAAATATGGTCGGCTTGTCGCATATAGAATGGACGATGAACAGTGCTTGAGCCGAGAGAAATTCATTTGGGTAGATGTGAGTCGCGAATGATTAAAGTAGCCCATGCACCACTTGATTCAGATTTATCAATTTTTAGTCAATGGCTCTCATCCCAAGGCGTAGAAAATCGAATCATTGAAGAGTTAGGTGAGCAGGTTTTATTAATAGAGAATGAAAGTTTAAAGTTTCAGGTTGAGCAAGCCCTTCAAAGATATTTAACTGACTCCGAGTTTAAGTGTCATTTAGACCATGCGCCTAAGGAGAAATTAATACCTCCTCAGCTTGAAGCTCTTTATCCTCGAGCAATGCCTTCCGAAGCGCCTTTCATTTATATATTTATGTTGTTGAGTGTTGTTTTTGCTGCATTAACTGATTTTGGAAATGGTGGTCCGGTACTTAGAGCTTTCCTTATTTTAGACCCTTTTAATTTGGTAGTAGAGGGAGTTGCAGTTGATTTAAACACGCTATATGGGCGAATTCAGGGTTTGTTGATAACCCTAGAGCAAGGTCAAATATGGCGACTAATTAGTCCAGACTTTATTCATTTCAATGTGATGCATATTACTTTTAACTTGTTAATGCTGTGGGTGTTGGGTGGTCAGTTAGAAATTCAAAAAGGCTCTTTAGCCTTTCTTGCTCTAGTGGTATTTGTTTCTGCTATATCGAATGTAGCTCAGCTATTAGAAACTGGCTTTTTATTTGGAGGGCTTTCAGGAGTTGTCTACGGCTTAGTGGGTTATTGCTGGTTATGGAAGCATTTTGAGCCTCGTATTTTTTTTCCGGATATATTAATGAAGTTCAGTCTTGTCTGGTTAATTCTGGGTTATACACCGATGACAGAGTGGTTAGGTTGGGGGCGAATGGCAAATGCCGCGCATTTATATGGCTTGATTTCAGGTTTAGTTTGGGGCGGGGTAACGCTTGCCATGAGATCAAAAAAATTACCCAAGTCTAGCTCATCGCAATGAGTGTCGTCTTGGGCTTCACAGATTGTGAATTTTAGATGAGAGAGACCAGGCTTTGAGTTAATAAGAATAAGCTCAAAGCACGATACGAATAATAATGATTATCATTCGTATCGTCAAGCAAGTATTTGTCTTTTTTTACTTATGTCTTGAGTCCATTTTTTGTGATTGCTATCCTTCCACCTTCCAATAAAGAGCAAGAGGTATTTTAGATGAATTTTGAAGATGTTGCCGAAGCGATTAGTCCTGACGTTTATGAGCAGTTTAAGCAGGCGATAGAGCTTGGAAAGTGGCCTGATGGCCGAGCGTTGAGTGCAGCACAAAAAGAAATTTGTCTTCAGGCAATCATGCTTTACGAGGCCAAGCATAATATAGATCTGTCAGAACGAATTGGGTATGTGGATTCGAAAAAGAAGACAGAGCCTTGTGGAACTGATAAAGATAAAACTGACGATGTCTCAACCGTCAGGATTCTTCACTAATATTACGTTGTTAATGACTAAACTTTTGAATAATTATAGACAGGTTGCCTGATGATCGAACTAGCTTCTGGCAGACTTGCCAAGATGTCGATAGAAAAAACTGAACCGCTCTCATACTCCTTGAATATAGGTGATGAGCAAATTGATATGAATGCCTTCTTGGGTAAGAAAATTCGTATCATCTCAAATGGTGAGATTCGTTGTAGTCATTGTCAGCGGAAAACAAATAAAAGCTTCAATCAGGGGTACTGTTTTCCTTGCTTTAAAAAATTGGCGCAGTGTGATCGTTGTATGATGAGTCCTGAGCTTTGTCATTTCAGTCAAGGGTCTTGTAGAGAGCCTGATTGGGCAAAGCAATTTTGTATGCAGGAACATATCGTCTATCTTGCTAACTCATCAGGGCTAAAAGTGGGTATTACGCGCCATTCCCAAGTACCAACGCGATGGATGGATCAAGGTGCAATACAAGCGTTACCTATTTTATCTGTTTCAACCCGGCAATTATCGGGTTTAGTGGAAGTTATAATGAAAGAGTGGGTGGCTGATAAAACTAACTGGCGAAAAATGCTCAAGCATGATGTTGAATCAGTGGACTTAGAATTAGAGCGAGATAAACTTTTTGAATTAGCAGAAGAATCCTTGTCTGACTTAAAAAAACAGTATCCGGATGAGCAAATTAATCTTATTGAGTCTTCTGATGTTTGGCAATTTGAATACCCATCACTTCAATGGCCTGAGAAAATTAAGACGTTTAATCTGGAAAAGCAGGCGATTGTAGAAGGCGAGCTGAAAGCGATAAAAGGACAATATCTGATTTTAGATTCTGGCTGCTTTAATGTTCGTAAACATACGTCTTTTGATGTTTCTATTTCTTCAGAATCATGATGTAGTGGTTTATAAATATTTTTTAGAAAAAGACGATTAATTAAGGGTTATAAGAATGAGTGAGCCGAGCGTAAACAATATTTACCTGAAAGATTATAAGGCGCCAGCTTTTGAGTTAGAACAGGTAAAACTCACATTTCGTTTATTTGAAGATGGCGCTACCGTTTTATCTGTCTTGGACTTTAAACGAAGCATCGGCTCGGATGAAGAAGTACTTTACCTTCATGGCGAAGACTTGGAGCTGCGTTCAATTAGAATTAATAATCAAGTATTAACCAGTGAGGATTATCAGGTTGACAGCGAAGGACTAACAATTAGTCATGTTCCTGTTAAGTTTACACTTGAATGCGAAACCTGGATTAAACCTCAAGATAATAAGCGACTTGAAGGGTTGTACAAGTCATCCTCTATGTTCTGTACACAATGTGAGGCAGAAGGCTTTCGGCGTATCACGTACTACTTGGATCGGCCTGATGTAATGGCGGTATTTCAAACGCGTATTGAGGCAGATAAAGCTTTATACCCTGTTTTGCTTTCTAACGGTAACCCCGTAGAGTCGGGTGATTTAACTGATGGGCGGCATTTTGTCACTTGGGAGGATCCCTTTCCGAAGCCATCTTATCTTTTTGCTTTAGTTGCTGGAAACCTGCATTGTCAGGAGGATTCTTTTGTAACAAGTTCTGGACGAAAAGTTGATCTACGCATTTTTGTTGACTTTAAAAATGCGGACAAATGTGATTATGCCTTAGACAGTTTAAAGCGGTCCATGAAGTGGGATGAAGATACCTACGGTCGAGAATATGATTTAGATATTTTCATGATCGTTGCAGTGGATGATTTTAATATGGGAGCAATGGAGAACAAAGGGTTAAACATATTCAATTCCTCTTGTGTGCTCGCGAAGACAGATACCGCAACCGATACGGCTTATCAGAGAATTGAAGCGATTGTTGCTCATGAATATTTTCATAACTGGTCAGGTAATCGTGTTACTTGTCGTGACTGGTTTCAGTTAAGTTTAAAAGAAGGCTTTACGGTTTTCAGAGATGCTGAGTTTTCAGCAGATATGAATTCTAGGGTAGTGAAACGAATTGAAGATGTGAATTTTTTAAGGGCAGCACAGTTTGCTGAAGATGCTGGTCCGATGTCACACCCTGTGCGCCCATCTTCTTATATGGAAATATCTAATTTTTATACTCTAACTGTATATGAAAAAGGCGCAGAACTAGTACGAATGCTACATACGCTCCTTGGTGAGGCGCAATTCAGGGCTGGGAGCGATTTATACTTCGATCGACATGATGGCCAGGCCGTCACAACAGAGGACTTTGTTGCAGCAATGTCTGACGTGTCAGGACGTGATTTTGGTCAGTTTCAATCTTGGTATGATCAGGGTGGTACCCCTGAGGTGGCTGTTTCATCTGAATATGACTCAGCAAAAAGACAGTATAGTCTGACATTTACTCAATCTTGTCCAGCTAGTGCGGGTGATAGCGCGGAGCAAGGAGAAAAACCTCCTTTTCATATTCCTATTACATTGGGCTTGATTAACGATAAAGGTGAGGATTTACCTTTAGATATTGCAGACGGTCAGACTAACTGGGTATTTGAGTTGGTTGAATCTACTGAAAAAGTAATTTTTGAAGGAATAGAAAAAGAGCCAATACCTTCTTTATTGAGGAACTTCTCAGCACCGGTCAAATTAAGCTATGACTACTCTGATGAGCAGTTATTATTTTTGATGACGCATGATTCCGATGGGTTTAATCGTTGGGAGGCTGGTCAGACCCTATCGTTGCGGGTCCTTCAGGGTTTGATTCAAAAATACCAAAATAAAGAGACTTTGGTTTTATCTGAACAATTTATTGAAGTGTTTCGGTCAATTCTTATAAATGATGACCTGGATAAAGCGATGGTGTGTAAATTGCTGATGCTTCCAGCTGAAACCTACTTGATTGAACTATCCGAAGAAGCGGATATTGATGCAATACATCATGTACGTGAATTTGTGAGATCTGAAATATCTGCTGCTCTTCGAAATGAGTTGGAAGTTGTTTATCGTGCTAATTTAAGTTCAGGTGTTGGTTTAGACTTTAGCTCCATGTCGCAACGAGCATTGAAGAATGCAGTGCTCTCCCTTCTCTTAGCCTCATCAAATGATGACGGTATTCTGTTGGCAAAGCAGCAATTCAGTGATGCGGAAAATATGACGGATAGTTATGCTGCTCTAAGTATATTGGTGAATTCAGGGGGGGATGAGATTGCTCACGAAGCCTTGTCTAAATTTTATGCTAAATGGCGCGCTGATGCACAAGTAGTTGAACAGTGGTTCTCAGTTCAGTCAGGAAGCGTTCGTTTGACTAATCTTGAGGGCTTAAAAAAGATTATTGCTTTGCCTGAATTTGATCTTAGTAACCCAAATAAAGTGCGTTCAGTTATTGGTGTATTTTGCCAGCAGAACTTAGTGAATTTCCATCATGAGTCAGGTGATGCGTATGAATTTCTTGCAGACAATATAATTAAATTAGATGATATGAACCCTCAGATTGCTTCAAGGTTAATGATGCCATTAACGCGTTGGCGTAAATTTAATGCTCATAGGCAGAGCTTAATGATTGAACAACTAAAGCGCATTCATAATAAAGATAACTTATCTAAAGATGTTAGAGAAGTGGTCGAAAAGAGTTTGCCTTAATTATTTTTTAAAATGATGTCGTCGCCAAAAATTAACGGAAAAGTGTTTATATTTAGAGCGTGTGCCTGTGCATGCGTCTCTACAGTATGTGTCTTGCATGGTTTAGAGTAATTTGATACGTGTAAATATCTCTAAATCGCAGTGTGTTGAGGGATATTTCTCTTAGAGAAATGGTTTCGAATGCTTATTTAATTATTGTTCAAATTGTAGTTGTTAATCAATAACTGCTTCCAAATTTAGTCTTTTATCGTTGATTGATATATTTAATAACAAAACTAACGTAGACAGACTGAAAAAATCTGCTAAAAATTAATAGGATGGCAAATCTTTCTTACCTAATTTCCCATTCAAATAAACTTGTAGGGAATAAACGTAAATGGATTGGTGGGGGCGCTGGATTTTCTCCGTAGCTATTAAAAATTCGTCAAAATAAATAAGTGTGTTTCAAGGTATTCATATGAATAACAAGTCTATATTGCTCTGTGGTGTATTGGCATTGGTGTTGGGTTCACTCAATGTGCATGCAAAGGTTTCCGGGAAGGAAGTAAATAAATTAGGGAAATCTCTTACCCCATTTGGATCAATCAAATCGGGGAATAAAAACAAAACTATTCCAGAGTGGGCAGGTGGTATCACTGAAGTGCCTGATGGGTATGAGGGTACAGGGCAGCATCATATTGATCCTTTTGCCACTGATGAGGTTAAATTTGCTATTGATAAAAGCAATTACAATGGCTTCAAAAAATATATGACGCCTGGGCAGTATGCTTTATTCGAAACTTACCCGGATACATTTAAAATTGATGTGTACCCAACACATCGTTCTCATTCAATGCCCGATTGGGTGATTAAGAATACTCGGAAAAATGCCAAAACCTCCTCTTTAGCCAAAGGGGGCTCAGGGATAAAGGATGCTTTTGGTGGAATCCCATTTCCGATTCTTCATGGTAAAAACGAAGAAAAAGCTCTGCAAGTTATGTGGAATCACTTAACACGCTGGCGTGGTATTTTTCTAACTCAGCGCGCGTCGGAGCTAGCTGTTCAACGAGATGGCAGCTATACACCCATAACAAAGCAGGGTGAAATATTTTTTAACTTCCATAATCCAAAAGGAAGTTTTAAGAAAATGAAAAATATCTTGTTTTATTACCTAACGTTTAATAAGGCGCCTGCTCGACTGGCAGGGGGAGCATTACTAATTCATGAAACGATGGATCAGCTTAAAGAAAAGCGTCAGGCATGGGACTACAATTCGGGACAGCGTCGAGTAAGGCGGGCTCCAAACTTAGCCTATGATTCCCCTATTGCTTCTTCAGATAATACGCGAACAGCTGATGATACTGACATGTATAACGGTGCACCAGATCGGTATAACTGGGAGTATAAAGGTGTTAAAGAATTCTTTATTCCTTATAACAACTACAAGATAGGCGGTAAAGGTGTGAAGTATAAGGACCTTACGATGCCTGGCCACTTGAATCCTGATTACCTGCGCTGGGAATTGCATCGTGTTCACGTGGTTGAAGCGACTTTGAAAAAGAGTTCGCGTCATATTTATAAAAAACGTGTTTATTATATTGATGAAGATAGTTGGGGTGTTGCCTTAGTTGACCAGTATGATACGCGTGGTGAATTGTGGCGTGTCAGTATGGCGTTACTAAAAAACTATTATGAGCTGCCAGGGACTTGGACTGGGGGGGATGTTTATCATGACCTTCAATCTCGCCGATACAGTGTTAATGGCCTATATTCAGAAGAGCGTCAAGCGCCAGTTTTTGAAGATAAGGTTCCTAATAAGCGTTATTTCAAACCATCTTCTTTACGTCGTCGAGCACGTTAAGCCGGTTTTTATCTCAAATATTAATAAATGAGCCTAAGGTATAGAGTGATCCTCTTGCCTCGGGAGTTTTTCATACAATGATTAGGGTTGATAAATGAACGCTATATTTGCCAAATTTCGTGCTTCACTTATAGTTGGTGCCGTCACTCTAGGTAGCATTAGTACGCAAGTTCTAGCTGTTGAAGATGTTTTGGTGACACCTTCGGTTAAAGCAGTTAAAGCAAAACAAAGTTTATTGTTAGATATAGCTAAGGCTGGTGAGCGCCTTGTAGCCGTGGGTGCCAGAGGGCATATTTTGTTCTCTGATGACAATGGCGATAATTGGCAGCAGTCCAAGGTGCCCGTTTCTGTTCTCTTAACTTCAGTTGTGTTTTCCGGTGAAAATAATGGTTGGGCTGTAGGTCATTCGGGTGTTGTTTTGCATTCATCTGATAAAGGCGCAACATGGGTGAAGCAATTTGATGGTAATGCCGCAAATAAAATGATTATTACACAATCAGAAAATGTTGTGAGCGCATTACGGTCAGAGATCGAATCAGCACCTGAAGAAGAAATAGAAGAGATGGAGTATCAGTTGGAAGAGGCTGAGTTTGCGCTAGATGACGCACGATTTGATGCTGAAATTGGAGCGAGTAAACCTTTGCTTGATGTCTTTTTTATGAATGAAAAAGAAGGTTTGGTTGTTGGAGCGTATGGCTTCATATTTAAAACAGTTGATGGGGGGGCTTCGTGGAAAAATTATGGATCCAAAGTGGAGAACCCGGATCGATTTCATTTTAATACAATTACTCAAGTTAGTGAAAATACATTAGTTGTAGCGGGTGAGGCGGGGGTGATTTTTCGCTCTGAAGACCGCGGTGAAACATGGGAGACAGTTGAGAGTCCATACGGGGGGTCTTTTTTTGGTTTAGCGGCCACAGGAGAAAAAAATACAATGCTTGCATTTGGTCTTAGGGGAAATTTATTTAGATCTATAGATGCTGGTAAAACTTGGGATCAGGTAGACTCACAAACAGAAAGCACTTTAGTTTCAGCGGTTCATAATGGTGAGGGTGATATTTCAATAGTTGGGAATTCGGGAGCCATTCTATTTAGTGATGATGGCGGGCGTACATTTACCGAATCTATTAGATCTGACCGTTTAGGGACAGCATCTGTGATTTTTGTTAAGCAAGATCAAATGGTTATTGTGGGTGAGAGTGGTGTACACCAAACTGACTCTTCCGGACATAATTTAAACTAATTTAACCTATTATTAGAATTCTAAGAGGATTGATGAATGTCAAACCCACAAAATAATCCAACAGCTAAAACCATTGAAGTTGTTGGGTCTGGAAATATGGCTGAACGGCTGATATTTTCAAATCGCCCTGTCATACTGGCGTTGTTTGCTCTTCTAACTGCATTTTTGGCCTTTAATGCATCACAAATTAGACCAGACGCATCTTTTGAGCGCTTGATACCATTAGAACACCCTTTCATCATTAATATGTTGGATAACCGGGAGGACTTAGGGAATCTTGGTAACTCTATCAGGATTGCTGTATCTGTTAAAAATGGTGATATCTTTAATAAAGCTTATATGCAGACATTAAGTGAAATTACCGATGAATTATTTTATTTGCCTGGAGTTGACCGCTCTGCAATGAAATCACTCTGGACGCCAAATGTACGCTGGATAGAAGTAACAGAGGATGGTTTTCGTGGCGGAACAGTAATACCTGACGGCTATGATGGTTCAGATGGATCTCTTGAGGGTCTAAGGCAGAATATATTGAAGTCGGGGCAAGTAGGGCGTTTAGTTGCTGATGATTTTAAGTCGACGATCGTATATGCCTCATTGTTTGAAACTAACCCTGAGACAAATGAGCCATTAGACTACAAACAATTCTCACTTGAGCTTGAAGAAAAGATTCGTGATAAATATCGTGCTAAAAACCCTAATATAGATATTCACATTATTGGTTTTGCAAAGAAAATTGGCGATCTTATAGAAGGGATTGGTGCAATCCTGATTTTTGCATTTGTAACAATAGGTCTGACTTTAACTTTCTTATATGCCTATTCCCGCTGTCTGGTGGGGACGCTGGTTCCTGTTATCACTTCGATTATTGCTGTGGTTTGGCAGCTAGGGATATTGAATTTGTTAGGTTATGGCATTGACCCATACTCTGTACTTGTTCCTTTTCTCGTCTTTGCAATTGGTATTAGTCATGGGGTGCAAATTGTTAACCAGTTAGCGGTTGAGCAAGCGCTAGGGTTTAACCCTTTGATGAGTGCTCGTTTAGCTTTCAGGTTTTTAGTTCGTCCAGGAATATTAGCCTTGGTGAGTGATGCGATTGGATTTCTAACTCTTCTTTTCATTGAAATCGACGTTATTAAAGATCTGGCTGTTGCGGCTGGAGTCGGTGTCGCGGTTATTATTGTCACTAATTTAGTGCTTCACCCTGTCATTATGTCTTATTTGGGTTTAAGTAAGGGGGGGTTAAAGCATGCGAAGCGTGTTGAGTTGCATGGAGATAAAAAATGGCGTGCACTGTCATTTATGGCGCATCCAAGTATTGCGCCTATCTCTGTATTAATTGCAATCTTGGGCAGTGGTATTGGAATTTACTACCAGAAAGACCTGAAAATAGGAGACTTGGATAAAGGCGCTCCTGAGCTAAGAGCAGACTCAAGATACAATTTGGATAATGATTTTATTATCAGCAACTACAGTACTAGTGCTGACGTCATGGTTGTGATGGTTAAAACTCCAGTAGAGAGTTGTTCAACTTATGAAGTAATGGACGTTATGGATCGAATGCAGTGGCGCCTTGAAAATACTGAGGGTGTTGAGTCAACGGCATCTTTAGTTACGGTCTCAAGGTTAGTTACTAAGGCGCTGAATGAGGGAAGCTTTAAATGGTTCGAGTTATCTAGAAGTGAATCAATCATAAATTCCTCTATTCAACGAGCGCCGGCTGGTATGGTGAACGCGGACTGCTCTATGACCCCAATGATTGTGTACTTAAAAGATCATCAGGCAGACACGCTCGAAAGGGTTGTTGGTACATTAAAAGAATTAATTGATCAATATCCAAGTGAAAACTATACCTTTTTGTTAGCCGCGGGTAATGCAGGGGTTGAAGCGGCGACTAACCAGGTTATTTCGAAAGCAAAAAATGTCATGCTGATATCTGTTTATGCGGTCGTTAGTATCTTGTGTTTTATTACTTTCAGATCCTTTTCAGCTGTAATCTGTATCGTAACGCCTTTAGCGCTAACATCTATTTTATGTGAAGCGTTAATGGCTCAGCTTGGGATAGGAATTAAAGTTGCAACACTGCCTGTTATTGCATTGGGTGTAGGGATTGGTGTTGACTACGGTATCTATATTTTCAGTATGCTTGAAACCAAGCTTAAAGAAGGCTTGCCGCTTCAAGAAGCATATTTTCAAACACTCAGAACAACGGGTAAGGCTGTTAGTTTTACAGGGATTACTCTAGGCATAGGTGTATGTACTTGGATCTTTTCACCCATTAAATTCCAGGCTGATATGGGGGTTTTGTTATTCTTCATGTTTATCTGGAATATGGTTGGTAGTATGTGGTTGTTGCCTGCATTAGCTCGCTTCCTTATTCGACCAGACAAAATTGCTCAAAAGGCTAAAGCAGCTGTTAAAGTAAACTAGAGTTAGGAGCTAAAAGAAAAGCCTCGCATCTGTCGAGGCTTTTTTATTGAATTTTTAAGCTGATGAAACGTGCGGTAGTTGGTGTTAATAATGACGAAAAATTGAATGTCTGGCGCTATTTGTATAGAATCGCGCGCTACTTAATAATGAACACTTTTCCAACTCAAACATTACTTCAAGTGATCTTTAGTATGGGTCACCACTGATAACGAGGATATTATGCCAATAATTACACTTCCTGACGGTAGTCAACGAACTTTTGAACATCCTGTTTCTGTTATGGATGTTGCTGCTGACATCGGTCCTGGGCTTGCAAAAGCAACGATTGCAGGGAAGGTAAATGATGTATTGGTTGATGCCTGTGAAATGATCGACTCTGATGCCTCGCTGAGTATCGTAACAGCGAAAGATGACGAAGGTTTGGAAATATTGCGTCATTCTTGTGCTCATCTACTGGGGCATGCAATTAAGCAGTTATGGCCAGATACTAAAATGGCTATTGGGCCAACTATTGAAAACGGCTTTTATTACGATATTGAATTAGAGCATCGCTTGACTGACGAAGACATGCTGGCATTAGAAAAGCATATGTTGTCATTGGCGAAAAAAGATTATCAGGTTGTGAAGAAGAAAGTGACTTGGCAGCATGCTTACGATGCTTTTAAGGCGCGAGGTGAGACTTATAAAATGGAAATCCTTGATCGTGATATCGATTCAAGTGATTTGCCGGGGCTATACCATCATGAAGAATATGTTGATATGTGTCGTGGTCCTCATGTACCGAGCATGAAGTTTTGCCAGTACTTTAAGTTAATGCGTATCTCCGGTGCCTACTGGCGTGGTGATTCTGATAATGCCATGCTGCAACGTGTTTATGGCACTGCCTGGCCAGATAAAAAACAGTTGAAAGGCTACCTAAACCGTTTACAGGAAGCTGAAAAGCGAGACCATCGTAAGATCGGTAAAAAGTTAGATCTATTTCATATGCAGGATGAAGCGCCCGGTATGGTGTTCTGGCATGATAAAGGTTGGACCATTTACCAGGAAATAGAAAGCTATATGCGCAAAAAACAGCGCCAGTATGGTTATCAGGAAATTAAAACCCCTTTAGTGGTTGATCGTACCTTATGGGAAAAATCAGGTCATTGGGAAAAATTCAGTGAGCAGATGTTTACGACGCATTCAGAGAATGCAGAGTTTGCAATTAAACCAATGAATTGCCCTTGTCATATACAGGTGTTTAATCAGGGTTTAAAGAGCTATAAAGAGTTACCATTGCGTTTGGCTGAGTTTGGTTCTTGTCATCGTAATGAAGCTTCAGGCGCTTTGCACGGCATTATGCGGGTACGTGGTTTTGTTCAGGATGATGCGCATATTTTCTGTGAAGAAGAACAAATTCAATCTGAAGTTTCTACCTTCATAGATATGCTACATGAGGTGTATGCAGACTTTGGTTTTAGTGAAATAATTTATAAGCTATCAACTCGACCAGAAGAGCGGGTTGGTTCAGACGAGGTTTGGGATAAAGCGGAAGCTGCTCTTGAAGAGTCATTAAATGCGAAAAATCTGGATTGGGACTTGTTGCCAGGTGAAGGTGCGTTTTATGGGCCTAAAATTGAATTTTCTCTTAAAGATTGTATCGGGCGAGTTTGGCAGTGCGGAACGATTCAGGTCGACTTTTCAATGCCGGGTCGATTAGGGGCGCAATATGTCACTGATGATCAAGGAAGGAAAGTTCCTGTCATGTTACACCGAGCAGTTTTGGGTTCGTTTGAGCGTTTTATCGGAATTTTGATTGAGGAATATGAAGGTGCATTTCCGTTTTGGTTGGCGCCTGAACAGGTCGCAATTCTCAATATTACTGACAAACAAGCCGAATATTGTAAAAAATTACATAAAAACATCGAAGAAAGTGGATATAGAGCACATCTGGACTTGAGAAACGAGAAGATCGGCTTTAAAATTCGCGAGCACACAATTCGGAAGGTCCCTTATCTATTAGTTGTAGGTGATAAGGAAGTCGAAAATAATACAGTGGCTATTCGTACTCGAAAAGGAAAAGATCTCGGAGTGATGTCATTAGACGATGTTCTCTCTGTGTTCAAAGAAGAATCAGTACGAAAAGGTCGAATTGCTGACTTGGAAAGTTAATACAGTAGAGTATGTAACTAATAGTTAGCCTTTTTAATGTGGAGAAATAAACATTAAGCGAAATACACAAAGCGGCGGCAAAAGTAAAAAAGCGCTCATTAACGATAAAATTGAAGCATCTGAAGTACGTTTGATTGATGCAGATGGCGAACAGGTTGGTGTCGTAACGATTGAAGACGCGCGTGCTAGGGCCGCACAAGCAAGTTTAGACTTGGTTCAAATTGCTAGTAGTGATCCCATTGTGTGTAAAATAATGGATTACGGTAAAAAAGTTTTTGACGAAAAGAAAGAAAAAGCTGCCCAAAAGAAAAAGCAAAAGCAGACTCAAGTTAAAGAAATTAAATTACGACCAGGGACGGAAGAAGGGGATTATCAGGTAAAACTACGCAACCTGATACGTTTCCTTGAAAATGGGGACAAAGCTAAGGTGACGATTCGTTACCGAGGCCGAGAAATGGCACATCAGGAAATTGGCATGGAACAACTTTTACGGATCGAAGCTGATCTGGAAGAGTATGGGACTGTCGAGCAGCGACCAAAAATGGAAGGTCGGCAAATGATGATGGTGTTGGCCCCGAAAAAGAGAAAGTAGCGTGGTTGCTATTTTCGTTAATTTTTCCAATGCGGAGTGAGATATTATGCCTAAAATGAAAGCAAAAAGCGGTGCTACAAAACGCTTTAAGAAAACAGCTAATGGATTTAAACATAAGCAATCCTTTACTAGCCATATTTTGACCAAAAAATCTACTAAGCGTAAGCGTCAGCTACGTGGATGTAAGCAAGTTGCAGACTCTGATCAGCCAATGATCAAGCGTATGTTACGTATTTAATCGGTCACCTTATAATTTAGTCTAGTCAGGAGTTACTTATGCCTCGCGTAAAACGTGGAGTTACGGCGCATCGTCGCCATAAGAAGATATTAAAGCAAGCTAAAGGCTACTACGGTGCCCGAAGCAGAATCTATCGAGTTGCTAAGCAAGCGGTTATCAAAGCGGGTCAATACGCTTATCGTGACCGTCGTCAGAGAAAGCGTCAGTTCCGTCGCTTATGGATAGCTCGAATCAACGCTGGTGCTCGCATCAATGGTTTATCATACAGCCGCTTCATTGCTGGCCTAAAGAAAGCTAACGTTGAGATCGATCGAAAGGTTCTAGCTGATTTAGCGATGAACGATGCAGCAGTATTTGCTGTTGTTGTTGAAAAAGCGAAGTCTGCTTTAGCAAGCTAAGACTCTTGTCAGGTTGTCGATGAACTCGAGAACTTGATAGCTGAGCAATAGAATAGGGGACGGGTTAACTCGTCCCCTATTTTTTTATATAAGTTTTTTAAGAGCACTGTTTTATATTTAGGCAGCGTTGGAGAGCAGAATGGAAAACCTTGAACAATTAGTTCAACGCGCTATAGAAGCGGTTGACGCAGCTGATGAAATATCGGTATTGGATCAAGTAAGAGTAGATTACCTAGGTAAAAAAGGTGAAATAACCCAGTTATTAAAAACACTTGGAAAGTTAGATGCAAAAGAGCGTCCAGCTGCTGGTGCGAAAATCAATGAAGCCAAGCAAGGTGTACTGGACAAACTACTCGCCAAAAAAGCATCCCTCGAAATAATTGCGTTGAATAAACAGCTTGAGTCCGAAGCGCTTGATGTGACTTTACCTGGGCGTACTGCTGAAGTTGGTGGCCTACATCCTGTCACTAAAACAATGCGCCGGATTGAACAGTTTTTCTCTCAAGCTGGTTATTCCATTGAGGTGGGACCAGAGATCGAAGATGATTACCACAACTTCGAAGCGCTCAATATTCCTGATCATCACCCTGCGCGGGCGATGCATGATACCTTTTATTTTGATGCCAATACCTTGTTGCGGACGCATACATCTCCCGTGCAAGTAAGAACGATGGCTGAAGGAAAACCTCCTTTTAGAATGATCTGTCCTGGTCGTGTTTATCGTTGTGATTCTGACCAGACGCATACGCCGATGTTTCATCAGGTTGAAGGTTTGTTGGTTGAAGAAAATGTTAGCTTTGCTGATTTGAAAAGCACAGTTGAAGATTTTCTTAAAGTATTTTTTGAACGTGATATCGCTGTTCGTTTTCGACCATCCTACTTTCCTTTCACTGAGCCTTCAGCTGAAGTGGATATTGAATGGGGGAGAGATGCCGAAGGTAATATCAAATGGTTAGAAGTTATGGGTTGTGGAATGGTTCACCCAAAAGTATTTGAATCTAGTGGCATTGACCCGGAAAAATATGCCGGTTTTGCCTTTGGCTTAGGCGTTGAACGTTTAGCGATGCTACGTTATGGCGTGAATGATTTGAGAATGTTTTTTGAAAATGACCTTCGTTTCTTAAAGCAATTTAACTAATTCCCCTTTTTTATTTTAAGAAGAGCAGGGAAACTTGATTAGTTAGTACGATTAGTTAAACAAACAGTTTGAAAAAGTGGAAGACCAATGAAATTCAGTGAACAGTGGCTTAGAGAGTGGGTAAACCCATCAATCAAAATCGATGATTTAGTTACCCAAATTACGATGGCGGGTTTAGAAGTAGATGGCGTCGAGCCTGTCGCTGGGAAATTTAGTGGGATTATCGTTGGTGAAGTGCTTAGTGTTGAGCAGCATCCTGATGCTGACAAGCTGAATGTTTGTAACGTGAGTAATGGCGCAGAAACATTTCAGGTGGTCTGTGGTGCTGCAAATGTACGTGCCGGTTTAAAAGTTCCTTTTGCGACACTTGGAGCTGTTCTTCCTGGTGATTTCAAAATTAAAAAAGCCAAACTTCGTGGCGTTGAATCATTCGGGATGTTGTGCGCTGAATCAGAGCTAGGTTTAGCTGAATCCTCTGACGGCTTAATGGAGTTGGTGGACGATGCACCAGTTGGTCAATGTATACGTAAATTTTTGGCACTGGACGACTTTAGTGTTGAAGTGGATTTAACACCAAATCGAAGTGATTGTTTGTCTATTGCTGGTTTAGCACGAGAAGTGGGCGTATTAAATAAAGCGCCATTAACTCCGCCTGCAATTAACGCGGTAGCGCCTTCTATTGATGATACTTTCCCTATTAAGGTTGAAGATAGTGAGTCCTGTCCAAAATACTTAGGTCGAGTTATTAGAGGTGTTGACCTATCTAAGTCTACGCCTTTATGGATGGCTGAAAAACTACGTCGTTGTGGTTTAAGAAGCATTGACCCTGCTGTTGATGTGACTAATTATATTTTGTTAGAGCTTGGTCAGCCAATGCATGCTTTTGATCTGGATCGTTTAAACGGCTCAATTGTCGTTCGAAAAGCAAAGGACAAAGAAAAGCTAACGTTATTAGATGGACAAGAAGTTTCACTTAAAGACACTACGCTGGTAATTGCTGACGAAACAGAAGCCTTGGCAATTGGTGGTGTTATGGGGGGCGCTAACTCGGGCGTAACCTCAGAGACTACAAATATTTTTCTAGAGTGCGCATTTTTCAGTCCCTTGGCAATTGCAGGTAAAGCTCGCTCTTATGGCTTGCATACTGATTCTTCGCATCGTTTTGAGCGTGGGGTAGATTACCAATTACAGAAAGATGCAATGGAGCGTGCTACTCAGTTATTGGTTGATATTGTGGGTGGAGAAGTCGGACCAATAACGGAAGTAAGTGACCAAGAGCAATTACCTAAAGCAACAAGTGTTAGGTTACGTGAAAGCAAAATAGAATCTTTGCTGGGAATTAAAATAGAGAATACAGAGGTAGAAGAGATTCTAACTCGCTTGGGTTTAAGTATTGCTGCTCGCGAAGAAGGTGTTTGGGTATTTGACGTGCCTAGTTACCGTTTTGATATTTCGATTGAGCCAGACTTGATAGAAGAAATCGGTCGTATCTATGGCTACAACAATCTGCCAAAAACAACCGCCTTAGGTTCACTAACGCTAAAAGTAGTGGATGAGTCTATTGCTTCTACAGATCAATTGGCTGATCGTTTAGTCAGTTTGGGCTATCAGGAAGCAATTACATATAGCTTTGTTGGCCATGACCTTCAGAAAGAAATTAATCCAAATGAAGAAGCAATCTCATTAGCAAACCCTATATCAGCTGATATGAGTGTTATGCGTACATCTCTATGGCCTGGTTTGTTGAGTGCTATGAGTTATAACCAGAATCGTCAGCAGCCGCGTGTTAAATTTTTCGAAACAGGTTTAAAGTTCGAGAAGGTTGATGATGAAATTGTTCAAACTAGAATGCTTTCAGGTGTGGTTTCTGGTTCGGTCAATACGGAAAACTGGTGTAATCAAAATACTGAGATTGATTTTTATGATGTGAAGGGTGATTTGGAGCGATTACTGCTGCCAATTGATGCTTCAATTCAATTTGAAAAGGGTGAGCATGCAGCTTTACACCCCGGACAAAGCGCTCAGATTGTAAAACAAGGTGAAATAATTGGTTATTTAGGGGCAATACACCCAAAATTACAAAAATCACTGGATTTAAATGGCCCAGTCTACATGTTTGAACTATGCTTAGAAAAAGCAGTTCAAGGGCAAGTGCCTCATTTTTCTGAAGTTTCTAAATACCCGGAAGTTAGGCGGGATTTAGCAATACTGATCAACGATCAGACCCCATTCAGTGAAGTTGAAGCCGTTGTTAAAGATAACGCAGGGGATGACCTTGTTAAGTTGTCTGTGTTTGATGTCTATGCTGGCAAAAATCTAGGTGAAGGCATGCAAAGTCTTGCGTTAGCCTTGGTTTGGCAGCGCGTAGACCGTACACTTAATGATGAAGAGATTAATAAGACCTTTGAGCAAATCGTTTCCGCATTATCAGGTAAGCTGGGTGCAAAATTGAGGAGTTAACGGATGGGGGCTTTGACAAAGGCCGATATGGCTGAGAGCCTATACGATGAGGTCGGTTTAAATAAACGTGAAGCAAAAGAGATGGTTGAATCGTTCTTTGATGAAATTTGCGAAGCCTTAGGTCATAATGAACAAGTTAAGTTGTCAGGTTTTGGCAATTTTGACCTAAGAGATAAAAAGCAAAGACCAGGGCGAAACCCTAAAACGGGAGAAGAAATCCCAATATCAGCGAGACGTGTAGTCACTTTTCGACCAGGACAAAAACTAAAAGCGAAAGTAGAAGCCTATGCTGGAACCCAGTCATAATCACGAACTTCCCCCTATCCCAGGGAAGCGCTATTTCACGATAGGTGAAGTTAGCGAACTATGTGGCGTAAAAGCGCATGTATTAAGATATTGGGAGCAAGAATTTGCACAATTGTCGCCAGTAAAGCGCCGAGGAAATCGTCGCTATTATCAGCGTCAAGATGTGATGACAATTCGTCAAATTCGTAGCTTGTTATACGATCATGGTTATACCATTGGTGGTGCTAAGCAAAAGCTAGTGAGTGAAGATAGCAAAGATGATTCGACTCAAAGTCACTTGCTGATAAAGCAAATGATTGCTGAGTTAGAAGAAGTGCTGGCAGTTTTAAATAGTTAATTCCTAAATCTAAGCCAAGTTAGATTCAAACCAAAGCGCCGATTTATCGGCGTTTTTTATTTATTTATAGTGATGCTTAAGGTATGATTCGCAGCGGTTTTTTGGAGTAACCTAGTTTTAAACAAATCCCCAATACTCTAAAGACTATCCTATTGTCGGGATGTAGCGCAGCCTGGTAGCGCACATGTCTGGGGGACATGTGGTCGTGGGTTCGAATCCCGCCATCCCGACCAATT
>Ga0209495_1000269_pt1 | contig 42100 bp, 35 predicted proteins | sample EN1Hudsemesocosm_FD_184629 | JGI IMG/M metagenome (GOLD analysis project Ga0209495, IMG submission 184629) | Methane-oxidizing microbial communities from mesocosms in the Hudson Canyon - EN1E Hudson Canyon (SPAdes) (version 2) | ecosystem: Environmental > Aquatic > Marine > Cold seeps | place...
CGGTTGATCAATCCGTTCGCGGCGTACAACTCGAAATGCAAGACATGCTAACATTCGGTTATCAATACGCGTTTTAAGGCTGCGGAGAGAGGGGGAGGGTTTTATTTGCAAACCGTTCGCCTCTCAATCCCAAGAGTGAAGCTAGTCATATGGTCATATGACTAGCTCTCAAATGACGCAGCAGTCTAGTCAAATAAACAATGCATCTTTCAATCGTCAATATCAGTATTTATCTGTCAAAACATACTTAGAGCTCGCTGGCCTCTGCCTTCCCAAGGTCAACATTAATAACGATCAAACTCCTAATATTGATAACTATCAACTATTATGTTGCCGTGTAGTAATCCAGATAATCGCCGCTCACGTAAGCGAAAATTGGAGGAAATGAAAATCACCAGCTAAACTTTGTCGATACTAAAAACGATACAAACATTATTTTTGAGAAATAGGGGGCACGAACCAACCATGATCCGCAAGCGCTTATTCATGCTAAGCATTCTCTTTTTCATTTTTGTTGAAGCAGCTTTTTCAAGAGAGAAATTTGTCATTCCTATCGCAACGGAAAACTATCCCCCCTACGAAATGGAAAAAGCGGTGAAAGGCTTAAGGGGGTTTGACTTTGAAGTGGCGACCGCTGCCTTTGAGCTACTGGGTTATGAGGTCGATATAGAGTTTTTACCATGGAAGCGCGCCCTAGCCTATGCGCGACTCGGGAAAGTAGCCGGTATACTCACCTGCGCGTACACGAAAGAGCGTGCTGAATTTATGGCATTTTCTGATCCGATCAGTGTCTTTATAAACGGTTTTTATGCCCGAAAAGGCCACAATGAAACGGCGCCAGCACTAATCGAAGATGTTGTGGGCAGACGTGTTAGCTCGGTCGAAGCCTATGAGAGTTATCGAGCCCTTGTTGATATCGGCGCAAATCCAATACCCGCACCCAATACAGCAAGTGCCATCCAAATGCTTCAAAACGACCGCTTTGACTACCTATATCTGGCAAAACAATCTACTGACTTCATGCTTAAACAAATCGGGGCAACCTATGACTTTGAGTTTTACCCCATTGTAAAAAAAGATTTTTTCTTCTGCTTCTCAAAACAATATGATGGTTACGAAGTGCTCGTCGATGAATTTAACAAAGCATTGTTTATCTTAAAAAAGAACGGCACTTATGAGACCATTCATAACAAGTACCGCTAACGCTCAGCCGACAAAGGCCGGTTATCAAGTTGCCGAAACCAGAGCGTCGCCAAAGCCATAATCTACAGTGCTTGGTGTCTTGGCTTGAAGCAAGGCATTGCGATCGACATAGCGAGGGCTCTACTATTTTATTGCCTCTAGCTCCTGCTCTTCATTACCTGCCAACACGCGCTGAGGCTTTTTGAGAATCATGTCTGCTGCTTTTTCTGCCATTGCGATGACTGGCGCGTTGGTATTTCCCCCCACCAAGGTTGGCATAACCGACGCGTCAACTACGCGCAAACTCTTTAGCCCATGAACACAGAGCCGCGCATCTACCACCGCCATTGGATCATTACCCATCTTGCATGTTCCAGACGGGTGGTACACCAGACCAAGACGATCTTTACAGGCTTGAAGTAGCCCTTCATCAGACTGAACATCTTTTCCCGGGTGCATTTCCTCACCGCGGTGCTCATCAAAGGCCTCATTTTCTAAAATTTTCCGTGCGACGCGAATCCCATCGACCAACGTCTTCTGGTCTTTCTTTTCACTTAAAAAATTAAATTCTATCTTGATCTTATCGCGTGGATTAGCTGATTTCAGACTCACTTTTCCGCGACTTTCAGGGCGTAAAACGCAAACATGCAGTGAGTAACCATGCTGCCTCAACAGACCGATGTTCCGGCCACAATCATCAAAAAGAATCGGTACAAAGTGCATCTGAATATCAGGTACCTCTATACCAGGATTTGATTTTAGGAACGCTCCCGCCTGCGTTATTGAATTGGCCAGATTACCCGTCTTCGAGCGTATATATTGCAACGTATCAGGAAGGGTTTTCATGAGTCCTGATGCCGTCAAACTGAAACCATCTTTCTTTTTACTTTTAACCAGTACACAAGCATCGACATGCTCTTGCAGATTTTTACCCACACCTGGCAAATCATGTACAACCCCAATACCATGAGATTGCAACTCTTCCTTGTCACCTACACCAGACAGCATGAGCGTTTGCGGCGAGTTAAACGATCCACCGCAAAGCAATACCTCTTTAGTCGCTTTTACGCTGATTGTTTTTCCGTTTTGGGTATACTCGACCCCCGACGCGGTTTTACCGTTAAACAGTATCCGATTGACGAAAGCCTCGCACTCGACCTGTAAATTCTGTCTATCACGTACAGGATTTAAATAGCCACGAGCAACGCCACATCGCTCACCATCCTTGATCGTAAACTGATAGTATCCAGCGCCTTCGTAGCTCTCTCCATTGAAGTCATCAGTCAACGGGAATCCTACGTTCTCACTGGCTTTCAAAAAACGCTCGTTGAGAGGATAGTAATTTTTCGTATCAGATACGTACATAGGGCCCTTGTCGCCATGATAAGCGTTTGCGCCACGCTGATTAGTCTCAGATTTCTTAAAATAGGGTAGAAGTTGCTCATACCCCCAGCCCTCATTCCCATCAGCCTGCCAACGATCATAGTCTGATTTGTGGCCACGAATATAAACCATTGCATTAACGGCGCTGCTTCCACCCAAAGTCTTTCCTCGGGGGCAAAATACGGGTTCGCCGTTGCGGATATCCGGAACAGGCTCAGCATCATAAAGCCAATTATATTTTTTGCTAAACATGAAATAGGCAAAAGCGCCTGGGATCTTGATCATTGGAGTTTTGTCTTCAGGGCCAGCCTCAAGCAATAAGACGGACGTCGTCGGGTCTTTACTCAGGCGATTAGCTAAAACACTGCCAGCCGAACCGGCCCCAACAATTATGTAATCAAAAGCTGATTTGGACATAATAGCCCCCTATTTATTGTATGTTTTTTAACACGAGTTAATTGTGACGCTAGATGTTCAATCAAGATATGTTTTATTTAACGCAGTTAATTGTCAATTTCGGACAAGAAGGAAAGAATGTTAACGTTTTGGAAGTGCGCACTAAGTTTCATTCAGCAATAACGAGACCCAACGTTGTATTAAATCATCCGCACGTAAAGGGTTTTTCAGTTATACCAGGGCACGATACCAAGGCGATATCAGTGAGCAGAATCGATAGTTGTTATCAAAGGGGGACGCTCACGTAAGAGGAGCAATGCGTAGGCCAGCAAAGACCTTTTCACCTGGCCAACTGATTGAGTTTTTTCACGCCAAAACCTAAGTCATTGCCCGCCACTGCTGAAGCATTTTTTTATAGCCGCAACGATCGTCCGGGTAACCGATACAATCAGGATGTCGAAGCAAATCTTCGAGTTGTTTCACGACCTTTTGCGCAAGCGATTTTGTTGGCTTTGAAAGATAGCGTCTAATCATAAATCCCAGACGCTTCTCAATCACCGCACCAGATTCCGCAACAGGTATATCCGATATATTATTCATCTTGTTCCTCTTTGTTGGCATGGACAAAGAACACTAAATATAAATAATAATCATTATTATTTAAGCATCAAGCATTATTTTATTTTTTGTGATGAAGTTTTGAACAAATGCAGAAAAAAGAATCGACCAATTGACTTAATTGAAGAGAAATTTAAAGGGTCTTTTTGGGCTAAGTCGCGTTCAAATATGCCGCGAAAGAAACTTGAGACATCGCTACTAGATTACCACCCTGGGTAGGCCCTTGCGCTACCGCTTCCACTAGACTACTGACTGCGAAATAAACATGAAATGAAACTAAAAAGGCAAAAAGACAAACAGCGACCATATAATTAATAGTTTTCACAACTTAACTCCTCCTTTTTTAATCATTTTAAGTACGACGCCTAAAATTTTATCCCGCTCAACCCAGCCCATTTGGTTACTAGAGAGGCTGTCATTGTTTTCACCCTCTAATAATACCCGTTTAGAACCAAGCGCCTTAACACGCTTAACCAACACACCAAACTGAGAGTGTTTCACCACCACTAAACTGTTTTCGTGCACTTTTAAAAAATTACTTGTTAAAACAAAGTCACCATCGAACAAAACGGGACTCATGCTGTCACCCTGCACTCTATAAAACGCGAGCATAGAAGGTACGTTAAACACAAAACAACCACTCAGTAACTAGCGGTAAATTACTGAGCGTTTGTAATGAGTCTGAATACTCACTATTACCGAGAGTGGCCAATCTGACCCTTGACACAGTCTTAGCCTAATTTGGGATAAGTAACTATTTCAGAGGGTGGATAAGGACATTCAGCATTGAACGTCTCTACGCCTTTTGTCTTCCAAAACGCAGCCGCGAATTCGTTCACTAGGTTAAGTAATGCAACCCCGTTTTCACGCGCAATACCTTGCTTACATTTTGATGCCTGCAACATGATGCTGTGCACGAGATCGTGCGCGTTAGCAATTTGTTCAAACTGGGGTTGTTTAAAATAATCCCCCCAAATAACCACAACGTCTTGCTTCACTTTTAACGCGTGCTCTTCTTTCTGCATCACCAATCGCGCAAGTTGCGCTTGATCAGCAATCGTCAAACTTTCTTTTTGGGCGAGCTCGTCGATAAGATCAAACAAGCGAATGACCGTTAACGCATTCAGCTGTGCGGTCGCGGGATCATAGATTTTACAGGGAATGTCACAATGCGCGGAGGCTACATCAAAGCCTATAAGCGAATCGAGTTGGGTAAGCATTTTGTGTAACATGAAATCTCCTTCATTAAAAAACGAGTATTATTTGCCTAGTCGTCAAACCACTATTATCCCTCTAATGCAGGGCCATTTGACCACCAAATAAATCCCCTAAACTTGTTTTAGCCGTCGCGAATTCTTGGAGTCGCAATGCAGCTAAACGTTTAGCGTTATTACTTATAAAAAAGGTCCATTCGAACTGGAGTTCTTGGCAACCTCTTAAGAGTGCCTCGCTAGCTTCACTTCCCAGAGAGCAAACGTCAAGTAGCCGCTTCATGAAGTAAAAAGCAGCGGAAAATTGCTGACTTGCTTCATCAAGGCGCTTATCGCGTTGAAAGGCTTCGGCAAGATTGAAATGGCTCACGAGCAACGCGCTGATCGCCGAATGTGGATCATGTCGTATAAATTTCGGAAAATCAGCAACAATACAATTGAGCGATCGCTGATACACAGAGAGTGCTGATACATAATTTTCAGAAGAAAAATACTTGTTGCCAACCGAAATCAGTTGTTTCCACTCATCCATCATCTTGCTCCACTATATTAAGCGCTTCCTGCGCGAAACCTTAGACTCGACGTTTTAACCTTTCGCTTTAACACTGCCTTTTGATTCGATGCTTGGATGGTACCTTAAACTATCTCTTAATGCTAATGATTATCATTAATGAATCATTAGCCCTTCCGTCATCTTCTTCCCTTCAAACCAAACAGATAGAGAGCGGCTCAAGCAAGCATGCAAGTTGCGCGCATTAACGCATCAAACCAATCAGAAGACTCGGCTGTCTTTTTGCCAAATCCACTGGTGCTCGTCAATCAACAAACGCAATCGATTTTCTTGCTTTAGGAATTGGATACTAGTTATGCAATTTAAAGATTCCCAATGGCGCTCACTCATTTAATGACGCTTTATTTAAAAAGCGAAAATGCAAGCCGTACAGTGGTTGCTTAAAGCATGCAGTAAAAAAATAATTGAGATGCTTTTCTTATGTAGCAATCGCATAGGTGCTTAAGTTATTAAATCACTACACACCTGCATTAAGCTGCCACCATTGCTATTTTTTGCACTCTGAACTATAAAGGGAATGTGCCTTGGGTCACCCTCAACGAGAGTCGTTAACTCTGAAAACTTCTTTTGAAGGCACTACGTAGTTAGCGTCAAAGGTACGTCATAGTCTTTATCGACTTTGCAACCATAATAGCTGCCATGGATGCGATATGAAGCCCGAGATTTGGGCTTAAAATTACGCGATTGAAAAATAACGTGATGAGAATAAAAATGGAATTTAATTACACCGCTCGTTTTATTGTTTTAGCCTGCTGTCTATTTTCCAATCATATTAAAGCTGAACATATCGTTGTGGCTGGTGATTGGAAAGCTCAACCTAAAAACTGGATCAATGAGCATTATCAGCCCGAAGGAATTATGATCGATATACTTTCGGAGGTGTCTAAGCGCACCGGGATCACGTTCAGTTATGAACTATCAACCTGGAATCGCTCGTTGCAAAACAGCAAGGCAGGTGCCGCGGCGATTATCGGTTTTTCAAAAACAACTGAGCGAGAAAAGATCTGGGATTATACGGTGCCCATGTACTTCGACGAAGTTGTTTTTGTCGCGCAAAAAAAAGATGGGTTCGAATATAGAGGGCTAGAAAGCCTCAAAGGAAAACGCGTAGCGATAAAGCGTGGCTCAACCTATGGCGACGATTTTGACACAGCCGTCGCTAACGGCCATATTATTCTGGAGGGCACGGAAGATCGACCTGGTCAAATGCGTATGCTTGCGCTCGGAAGGGTCGACCTGGTCTTGTTAAGTCCCGGAAACATGGCATTTCAAGCCATTCTTGCCGAGAATGATTGGCTTAAAAAAAATAAAGACCGGTTTGAAATACTTGAGCCTGCATATAAAAAAGATGCAAATTATTTAGGCTTACCTAAAAGTATGAATAAATCACACCTCATACCAAAAATAAATCAAGCACTTGAAGCGATGCTCAAGGATGGCACGAGAGCGGCGATTGAAAAGAGGAATATAGATAAGTTTCTCTTATTTTTAGAAGACAAGCAGTCCTTGTAAAAGCGCCCTATGATCAAGAAATTAACCCAGAAAACGCAAAAGTCACTCAGCTTATTCTTAACGATCGCGGTATTTAGCGCGATCGTTCTTCCTGCGGTATTAGTTGGCAGCTTTGATGTTTATCAACAATACCAAAAAGAGGTGGTCACTGACCCTAAAAACGAGGCGGAGGCGCTTTTCTCGGTTTTGCAAAAAGGCTTGGTGTCACCTCTCTGGACGTTCACGCCAGAGAATGCAATGGACCTAATCAGCGGCGTTGCTCTGAATCCCTCAGTCAAAGCGATTATTGTTATCGACTCAAGCGGCCAACACTTCGCGAAATATGAACAGGAGGGCACTAACTTATCTGAGCAATTTATTCATCTAAAGGCAGATGTAATTTATGAAACGGAACATGTCGGTTCCGTTGCGCTCTACTACAGTAACACCAATGCGCTAAAAGAGCTGCAAAGCTCTGCACTGCAAATCTTTATGATCATACTGACTCAGTTGATCGTTAGTATTTCTATTATCTTGAAAATACTTAGCAACCATGTGACGCACCCGCTAGGCGAGCTGCAAGATTTCGCAGCAAAAATCGCCGAGCAAAAATTTGATGCGCTATCGCCGACCGTTAAGCACAAAGAATTCGCCAAACTGATCGATGCGCTCGACAGGATGAAAAACGCGCTTCAGAGCTCTTTCTTGAAGCTTGAAGACAAAGTAACTGCCCGAACCAAAACCCTCCAAACGACAAATAAAGAACTCGAGAATGCATTAATAAGCATCGAGCAGGCACAAAAAACGTTAGTCGAAAATGAAAAGCTGGCGGCATTGGGCTCCCTCGTCGCGGGGATTGCCCACGAACTGAATACGCCCATAGGGAATGCAAGACTGGTTACCTCATCCCTAAAAACGGACGCTGATAATTTGAAAAGTAAAAGTGACTCAAATTCACTTACTAAAAGCGAATTTGAGCGATTAACGGAAAATATTGTTGATTCCAGCAAATTAATTGAGCGAAATATATCAAAAGCCGTGACGCTTATTCAAAACTTTAAGCAAGTAGCGGTAGATCGAACGAGCGACCGAAAACGTGAATTTAACTTGAATGAATTCATTCGTGAATTTGAGTCAACGGTTCATCACCGTACCAAAAATATGCCCATTGAGGTTTTTCTCGACTTGGATCGTGATGTTGAGGTTTACTCATATCCGGGAGCCCTCAGCCAGGTTATTGATAATTTTATCAATAATGCAATTCGTCATGCGTTTGAAGACTCTGCTTTGGACAAGGACAATCAGGGGCTTATCACCATCGCAACGAAAGTCTCAGACCACCACGTTGCCCTGAGCGTCTCTGACAACGGCATGGGCATGTCTCCAGACGTTCAGGCACGGATTTTTGAACCCTTCTTTACCACCAAGTTGGGTAAAGGCGGCAGCGGCCTTGGCATGCATATTGTGCATAATTTAGTAAACGGGCCACTTTGCGGAAAGATTAATATTTCATCGAATGGAGAGAACGGCAGTACCTTTATCCTAAGCATTCCGCATCGCTTAGAAAAAGAACTAGACGACCTAACGATTTAGACGAGCATTTCTGCCCCAAGTAAGCACGTAAAAAGTATCACCCATTATTATCGGTCAAATCGGCGTTTGGTTTAACGATCGGATATTCTTCAAAAACTGATTCAACAACGTCATACACGTAACTTTTCAGTTCGTTGGAAGATATTTGCTTTAAACGACCTACGGCGACGCCCTCCCACAAAACCTGTTTAAGTGCCGCATCGATGACATCAATATTAAGCGTGCCTTCAGTATATTGCGTAGTGACATTTTGGCTGCCCAAACCAAAACTTGTTCCATAACCAGATCGATCACGGTAGGCGTAATAGCCGGAGGGTACAGCAGGCAACGCTGTTGTGACCAATTTTTCTTTCTGACTAATATTAAAATTCACTAGCAGTTGCGGCGCTTCAGATTCGACTAAACCACGCGCAGATAGTTGTTCGCGAATTGCCTCGATAATATATTGCGTTTCAATGCTCAAATAAGCTTCGCCGTTTGGCGATAGACGTTCGACAAACTTAAAGCTGTCAAACTGAGAGAAATCGATTTCTTGCTTGTAAATTGCATGTACATTTGGCCCCGATGCACAAGACGTGGTCAGCAGGGTACCCATAGAGCATGCTGCTAAAACAATAATTTTATAAACGCCATTGATCATCACTTATTCCTTGGGCTTGCAGCGAATACTAACTTTTAAATTTTTATGATTACTATCGGCACTAGTGCACTACTCGGGAGCGTAAACGTGCTGCGTGACAAACTAAATCTGATGCGTTGTTAGTCTATCAGCTTGCGCAGTGATTATTCTAAATCGCACTCAAATCCGCAATATAAATGATTACTATTCATTCAACGTAAAAGTAGAATAAAGCGGAAAACAAAGTAATTTTTACGCTTTTCTTCAAAATTTTCATTTACATGGTTCGACAGTAAACAATTTGGCTTCTAAACTTTAATTCATTAACACATAAACGGACTCATGCATTAAATGCCTAACCATGATGCAGTGCTATTTGCCCAAGAAGATAGCACTGCGGAAACCTCTCGATTACGATCAGCGAAAAAATGGAATGTACTCATCGTCGATGACGAGGCTGATGTGCATGAGTCGACCATGCTTGCAATTAGTCGAGAAGAAATTTGCGGCAGGCAATTGGCGTTTCATCACGCATATAGCGCGGAAGAGGCTCAAGTACTGTTAGCGACCTCAGAGTGCCATTTTGCAGCAATCCTACTCGATGTCGTGATGGAATCTGAGCATGCAGGGTTAAACCTGGTGCGCATAATCCGGGAAGACCTAAATATCTTAGATGCAAGGATTATACTTCGCACGGGCCAACCTGGGTATGCCCCTGAACTCAAAACAATTTCTCGTTATCAAATAAACGACTATAGAGCCAAATCAGAGCTTACCCGTAACAAACTCTTTACGACGCTTACTGCCGCCATTCGCTCCTACTCGCAAATACGGAGCCTAGAAAAAAATAGGCGTGGCTTAGAAACAATTGTCAGAGCCTCAAAAGAGCTACTTTATCTGCGAAGCTACCATGCATTCTCATATGGAATTCTTGCTCAGATATCCTCGCTCTTTAAATTGTCTGAGAACGGTTTTGTTGTCATTAAAAAAGCAGATGAACACGTAAATGATGCAAAAATCATTGCCGCGATAGGCTGCCTAAGTCACTACGAGTTAAAGTCGCTAGTCAATTTGGACGACAGTAAAGTTATCGAGGCGGTTCTCAACACTGCTGAAAAAAAAGAGAGTAGTTTTTTCCAAGACAAAACATGCCTGTTTTTTGTGGCGCCAAACGACATTGAGATGTGCGTATATCTTCCCGTGTTCATTGACTGCAAAGAAGAAGAGCTTCAATGGTTAGAACTACTTTCAAACACTATTGCGGCGAGTATCGACAACTTAGAGTTGCTTGAACAACGTCATAAAGATGCTTACCTGGATCAATTAGTAGGCATTCCAAACCGTTTGTCTTTGCTACACAAAATCGAACAAGCACTGGCTAAAAAAACGTCAAATCTGCACGTAATCCTATTAGACATTGACAACTTCGGGCCACTCAATGACACCATTGGTACTGAAACCGGTGACCAGTTATTAAAATTAGTAAGCTCGCGCATAACCGTTGCCCATAAACGGATTTTAATCGCACGTATTGCTGGCGATACCTTCGCATTATTTGGCGATATTGATCAATTCTCCAGCGAATCCATCAAGCAATGCTTTAATCAGCCGTTTACGTCCTCGGGAGTCGCTCATTCACTCACGGTTACCCAAGGGCGCGTAACCATCGAGCATCAGACTGATGCAGAGGGTGTGCTGGCGCAAGCAAATGTTGCATTGAAACATGCAAAGCAAACCTTGCGTGGAGGGGCACGAGACTTTCATTCCGATATGTTTGTAGAAACTCAGCGGCGCGTCAATCTACAGCAAAACCTTCGCAAAGCGTTTGATGAAAATCAATTATTCATGGCCTATCAGCCCCAGATAAATTTACAGACTGGGGAGATTAAAGGTTTTGAGGCCCTGATGCGCTGGAAAACCAAAACAGGTGAATTAATACCACCCGATCAATTTATACCCGTGGCCGAATCCTCTGGCCTTATTGTATGCCTTGGTGAGTGGGCACTTCGCGAATCACTTAGTAAAATTGGAAAACTGCGTGAAAAGTCTGGTCTAAACCTGAGTATCGCAGTGAATGTATCCGCTGTGCAGTTTGCTCAACCTGGTTTCATTGATAGTCTCCAGAACGCGCTGGATTTCACGCACGCACAACCCGAATGGCTTGAACTAGAAATCACCGAATCTTTCGCGATGCATGACTTTGAGACCGTCAAAAGCCTAATTGTTGAAATAAATCGTTTGGGTATTCAAATCAGTCTAGATGACTTCGGCACCGGTTTTTGTTCACTCACCTACCTAGAGGCATTGAATGTAAACAGCCTGAAAATTGACAAGTCTTTTGTTCATCGTATGAGCGAAGAAAACTTTGACTCACGCCTGCCTGAAACCATTTTACGATTAGGTCAGAACTTGAATTTAGAGGTGATTGCCGAGGGCGTTGAGACAGCAGCCCAAGCAAAGTGGTTTACAGACAAGGGCTGTCAGTATGGCCAAGGCTATCTTTTCGCTAAACCAATCGACTCCGATGATTTGTTTACTTGGATCGAGACTTATCAAAAAAAACTGTGAACTCTAAAAATGAACACAAATAACCACGCAAGGTAAGTTTTATATTAAGACTTTGCTCCAATTTTCAAGCTTTAATGGGTTCAATTCGCCTTAAAACATCGCCTCGAAATTAGCAGAAGGTATTTATCAACCGAACACTCAACATTGTGCCTTAATTCACCTAAGCGCTTTGTCAGTTATTAAAAACGCCTCGTCGCGTGTATTCGTTTTGTCATGTTTATGTATTAATCTATCGTTTTCCTATGAGGCGAGTGGCTCTGTTGTGCCTCTTTTCCGCGTTCTAAAATTAAGTCCGCATCGCATGCTGTTCATTATGTGAAACAGGGTCTTGAAATTCGGCTAGCTAAGAGAATGTCTTTGAGGTTAAGCAGTGAAAATATTATACATTTGTACACATAATCGGTGTCGGAGCATTCTCAGCGAGGCGATTACTAATAACCTTGCGAACGGCCGTATCGAGGCCTTTAGCGCAGGAAGCCAACCGGCCCCAGCGGTACACCCACTCTCTTTGAAATACCTCGCAGAACAAGGAATCAACACGTCTTCTTTGCGCAGCCAATCTTGGGATGAATTTTCTGATGAACATCCTGATATCGTGATAACTGTATGCGACTCCGCCGCGAACGAAGCTTGCCCTGTATGGTTTGGGAATACCGTTAAGTTACATTGGCCATTGGCTGATCCATCTAAATTAGAGGGTTCAGAGGAAACACTTCGTCAAGCATTTTTTACCACTATGGGCATTATCGAAACTAGAATAAATGCGCTACTCGCGCTAAATTTTGAGACGCTAAGCCCAAACGAGCTGAAAAAGCATCTTCATCAACTTATTAAGGATTAACACGTGGGCCTGTTCGAACGCTATCTGTCTATTTGGGTCGCTCTTGGCATTGCCGCCGGCGTCGTGCTCGGCAATATATTTCCAAGCGCTTTTGCCTGGTTCGCCTCGCTGGAAGTTGCCCATGTTAACCTACCGATTGCCTTGCTCATTTGGGTAATGATTTATCCAATGATGGTACAAATCGATTTTTCATCAATCAAAGATGTTGGTAAAAAACCGAAAGGGTTGATCTTGACCCTCGTCATTAATTGGCTAATTAAACCCTTTACGATGGCAGCGCTGGGCTGGTTATTCTTTAAAGTGCTATTTGTCGATTGGGTAGACCCTCAAACTGCATCGGAATACATCGCAGGTATGATTTTACTTGGTGTGGCGCCCTGCACTGCAATGGTCTTCGTCTGGAGTCAACTCACCGAAGGCGACGCAAACTACACGCTGGTCCAGGTCTCCGTTAACGATTTAATTATGATCTTTGCTTTCGCCCCCATTGCTGCTTTTTTGCTTGGAATCAGTGATATTACCGTACCCTGGGAAACCTTGCTGATGTCCGTCTTGCTGTATGTGGTCATTCCCTTAGTTGCAGGGTTCTTTACACGTAAAAAATTAGACTCGAAAGACGATCATTCCCAACTAAATCACTTACTCGATAAAATGAAGCCTTTCTCGATCTGCGGCTTATTGGTAACTGTTGTGCTACTGTTTGGCTTTCAGGCAGAAACTATTCTTAATAATCCTGTCGCAATCGGTCTGATTGCGATCCCTTTGCTCATTCAAACATACGGTATTTTCGCCATCTCTTACGCAGCGGCAAAGGCTATCAAGCTGCCGCATAACATTGCAGCACCGGCCTGTATGATTGGGACATCGAACTTTTTCGAGCTGGCGGTAGCTGTAGCAATAGCATTATTTGGTTTGCAATCGGGAGCAGCCTTAGCAACCGTGGTAGGCGTGCTCGTTGAAGTGCCCGTCATGCTGACGCTGGTGGCCTTTGCTAATAAAACGAGACACTGGTTTAACTAATAACTTTTCCAGATATTTTTTATAACAATGGGAGCGGTGCTCGGCGATAAAACCATGAGTTATTTTTCGCCCAACAACATGCTTTCCCACCTTAAACGCTTATTTAAAAAGCATGGTCACTGCTCACAACCATAACCTGCACAATACACATCTCTTATCTAAGACCAAATGATGCGTTATTTGCCCAATAACGGTCTTTGAAGATAACTTGTCATACCGCTTCAAGATTTAAATCCGTTCATTTTTTGACCTGGTTAACTTTTATTCATATTTAATGCTGATAGTTTAATCGAACAGTTTGTTTCTTATATGGAAAAACTGAATCAAAAAATGAATAAAAATAATATTTTGATATAAGGATCGTGAAATGGAAATGTGTTGGTTATCTTCATACCCTCGCAGCGGTAACACTTATCTAAGAACCATTCTCTGGCATTGTCTGGGTATGCGCTCGACCAGCGTATATCCCAATGACCTAGAGGGTCGAAAAGACTTAGAAAACTATGTCGGACATATCGAACAAAAAAACGGCTGCACACGCTTCCCTCAAGACACGCTTCCTTTAGTCAAGACGCATGAACGGCCTCTTAACAATGAGCCGACGATATACGTTGTGCGCGACGGGCGTGCTTCGTGTGTTAGCTTATGGCATTTTTTTGGCAAAAAAATTCCACTTGAACAGGTCATCGAAGGGCAGCACCATTTTGGTACTTGGACTCAGCATTTTCAGAAGTGGAACCCGCCGGTTCGCCCAGATACATTGCTTATACGCTATGAGGATCTCGTCGAACATCGCGAACGTGAAGTGTGCAAAATTGCGAAATTCTTAAATAAGAAAATTAAAACGCTGAAAGTGCCAAGTCGCGAAAAAATCGCATCCAATGATGGTATATGGGTTCGCAAGACCAGTGACTGGAAAACGCAAATCCCGAACAAACTTTTGAACAAATTTAATAAGAAGCATGAGACTCTCCTATCAATGCTAGGCTATTAGGAAGCCTTTTACCCTCTCATGTTTACGGTGTCTCGAGAGGGCGCTTTGTATAAGGCCGTTTCGTGTTTGGTTTGGTTTGGTTTGGTTTGGTTTGGCGATGACTATAACTACGCATAGCCTCGTAACTTCAAGCACTCGACATGATGCTTTGACTTAGGAAGCCCGTTCATGTTGCGTATCCAACAGGCGGTGAGAGACTATTAATTTAGTCTGTTTGTGCTTTCGAAAATCTTATCTGCATTGCCTTCCAAAAAACCCGAAAACTGTTCGCCATTTTTTGAGTTATAGCGTAATGCAAACTCATAAAAACAACTCGGCACCGCATAGTTACCCTCTTGAAATTGCACATTGACAGAGCTTGCCATTGTTGAAGATTGTTGGAGCAAATCGCTTGGCTTTCCTTTTACGACGCCCCCTACCGAATTAAGTAAGTACCCATTATGTTCAAGAAACTTATTAACCGATTCAATCGTATCAAAGCCCATCAAGTCATTTACTTTCACCGTGAAATGATTCGGAATGAAACCAAAAACGTAGAACCATGCAGCGTATTCAGACTCCTCAGCAAGTGACTTATAAACATTGTACGAAGGCATACCCCAATGAGCACCCGACGCTGATAATATTTCAATGTCTTTTAGGTTTTCACTCAACAAACCCAACAACTGCGTATCAATTAGAGCCTGCAACTGCTTGGAGCAGCGCTTAAGTTCTAACTCACTGATAAATACTTTTGGCTTTGCGTCTAAATTGGAATGTGCCAGATGCACTGCACGTAACTTTTTCTTCTTGAAAGAATAATGACCCTCGATTTTATAGCCCAACGCAATAAATGGCGCAGCAAGCTGGTCAATACCCAACAAGGGGTGCTGTAGGGTGCGCAAAGCAATATGATCATTAACAATATTTGTATTCTGCGGCGCAAATAGTTTACGAATCGACTCCACCTCGGGTGCGACCGCAACGTAAGACTTCCAAAGCGCACTGAATAAAGCGTCAATTGGCATTTTTTTAAGCCTCCCCACAACGACAAACTCGTCTTTTTATAAACAACGTTATCCTAAACTAATAATAAGCCGAGACGTGTCAAATAGCTTTAGCTAGAGATGCCTACACTGTGCAACGCGTTCAAAATAAATGGCGCTTAGACCGTCATAGAAAAGTTTAGCATGATGAACCGTCCTCGGTTCATCGTGCGGGAAATTGGCTATCTTATTTTTGCCAAAACGGTTTGCGCAGCTCTTCATCACGTTCTGCAAAGGAGATCCCCATATCACTTAAAGCACGCTCATCTAACTTTGCCAATTGACGGCGCTGCTTAGCTCGGGCCTGCCATATCTCAAGGTCTCGGTATATCAATGCGCTCCCGTCAACAAACACACGCCGCAGATGATCGACGTAACGGACAAAATCTTCTTGAATAAACAATCGAAATATCATGGCATACCCTCCTAGTTTTATGGCCAGCAAATCAATTCATATGATGAGTAGCATTATAAAGGTGCTCAAGAAGCAAAACAGATTTAGAAAAATATTTTTGATGCGGTACAGATTTGTATTTTATTAATCTGTACCGTAGTATTCCAAATAATCTGTACTGCTTATAACTACTTATTATGGATCTGTCATGGCTACACTTTACACACTACTTGCAGAATCACTTGAGGAGCAACTACGGTCGGGGGTGTTTCAAGCGAATGAAAAGCTGCCTTCGCTGCGTAAATTTGCAGAGCAACGCAGCGTAAGTATTTCAACCGCGCAAATGGCCTATAACCAACTTGAAGACCGGGGTTTAATCGAGGTTCGACCCAAATCTGGCTATTATGTTCGTCACATCAGCAATGTGCAGTTTGAAACACCCAAAATCAAAGTAAGTCCGCAAAAGCCAAATATCGTCACAACCTCCGAACTGGTGATGGATGTGATGCGAAACTCGGGTAACCCTAACTACGTCAATTTTGCCGCCGCCTCACCGGGCACTGATTTTCCAATCCTTCAACAAGTAAAAAAAAGCTTTACCCAAACCGCTCGCAATCGAGATTTTTTAGGCAACGGCTACTGCCTAACCAAAGGGGAAGAATGCCTGCGGCGCGCCCTCGCACAACGAGCGAATGACGCCGGCATTCGTATTACACCAGAAGAAATTATTATTTCTTCTGGCTGTCAAAGTGCCATAGGCTTATGTCTAAAAGTGCTTTGTAAACCAGGTGATATTGTTGCAGTAGAGAGCCCAAGCTACTACGGACTGCTGCAACTGATTGAATCAATGGGCTTGAAAGTAATCGAATTACCCTCTGACCCGGTCACCGGCCTAAGTGTCGATGCATTGCGACTCGCTTTAGAACAATGGCCCGTCAAAACCATTCTAGGCGTGCCAAACTATAATAATCCTTTAGGCGCAGTCATGCCCATCGAGTCGAAAAAAGCAGTTATCGAGCTGATCAATCAGTATCAAATTTCGTTCATCGAAGATGATATCTATGGTGAGCTTGGCTACGACGAAAGCCGCCCCCCTGCTGTAAAAGCTTACGATAGCGAAGGGCGCGTATTGCTCTGCTCGTCGGCTTCTAAGATGCTCGAACCACAACTCGGTGTCGGCTGGATTATGCCCGGTCAGTTTATGAAAGAGATTGAATACGAACGGTTCTTAAGCAGCTCGAATCAATTTTGCTTACCGCAGATTGTGATTGGTGAAACCATGGCAAAAGCCAGTTTTGATCGACATATTCGACAAGCCCGAAAGACTTATCAACAAAGAAGAGACCGTTTATTTGATCTCATCTCCGCCCACTTTCCAGAAAATATTCGAGTTTCAACCCCTCAAGGCGGTTTTGTTGCCTGGATTGAACTACCACGCTCGCTCGATGCAACTGACCTTTATCTGCGCGCTAAAGAAGTGGGTATTGTTATTTCACCTGGCGCTATATTTTCGTCAAACCCCAGCAAATATAAACATTCGATTCGCTTGTCTTATGCACAAGCTTGGACAAAGGAGCGTGATCAGGCCATTCAGACATTGGGTAACTTGATTAACGCGACGCTTTAATTGACGTATATAAGACCTTGGAATTTAACTTTTCGTTTGCTACGGAGAGTTCGTGCCAACGCCGCGCACTGTAGCGGTGGTCTTTCACTTAGATAAGTGATGGCATATCTATGATGCAACTGGTTCACGACTTCACGCCGGCCCGTTCTTTTAAACACTGCCTGCTCTGTTTAACGTGCATTTTGATATATTCAACACCCAGTGCTCGCACCCTGCAAGACATATCTGGCCAGCTCACAAACGAAGACACCGCAACCACGCTTTATCTAGCAAAAGAATTTATTACCATGAACCCCGATCAACCGAGAGCGGAAGTCGTTGCCGTGAGGGACGGTCAATTTGTTGCCGTGGGAACTTTGAGCGAGGTCAAGAAGCGCATAGGTGAAAATGCCCTGATCGATCGCCGATTCGCAAACAAAACCGTGACAGCCGGCTTTATCGAGCCACACGTCCACCCCGTGCTTGCGGCTATCACGATGAAAACAAAGGTTCTCTCTATTGAAGACTGGGATACGATTGACGGTTTCTCACCGGCTATTCGCGATGAAAAAACCTATCAAGCAGCACTGAAACAAGCTATCCAAGCGCATGAAGATAAAAGCGTGCCCTTCGTCAGTTGGGGTTATCATCACTATTTTCATGGCAAATTATCAAGAACATTGCTAAATGAGCTTGCACCTGATTTTCCGGTAGTTATTTGGCATCGTTCAGCACATGAGTTTTATTTAAATGATGCCGCCCTTGCGCTAGCCAAAATAGACGAGGCACTTATTGCCTCGCTCCCAGCTGGCGTTCAAAAACAAATAGATTTTGGAAAAGGTCACTTTTATGAATCGGGGGCCTTTGGTTTACTCGGTAATTTTGCCTCGATTATTGCGACGCCGGAGCGCTTTAAACAAGGGCTTGAATATACAGAGAGGTATTACCATGAAGCCGGCGTCACCATTGCAGGTGAGCCCGGCGGCTTCTTTTCAAAAGTGGCACAAGATGCTGTAAATGCCGTGTATTCTGATGATGCAACGCCGTTTAACCATTGCTTTATTGCTGACGGGAAAAGCATCTATACCATAGGTGAGGGTAATCCCGAGCGAGTGATTGCAGAAACAGAAAACACCCTGAGTTGGGGTGACGGTCGCACTTAGTTTTTACCTGATCAAGTAAAGTTATTTACTGATGGCGCCATTTACAGCCAGCTTATGCAAATGCAAGATGGATATAACGATGGTCACAATGGCGAATGGATTGTTGAACCTGAACCATTCGATAAAATGTTCCAACTTTACTGGGATGCGGGCTACCAAATTCATACGCACAACAATGGCGACGGCGGTCTCGAGGTTTTGCTAAAATCACTCGGGAAAGCGATGGAGCGCAACCCACGAAAAGACCACCGTGCCACGTTAGTACATTTTGGGTTTGCAAAGCCTAAACAAGTAAAAAGATGGATTGAACTCGCTGGTATTATCAGCGCCAACCCCTATTACGTTACCGCCCTTGCAGGGCATTATATAAAGTTCGGCGTCGGCGCGCGCTCGGAGAATATGGTGCCATTAGGCGAGGTGCTAAAAAATAAGGGGTCAATGTCGTTTCATTCAGATATGCCGATGCCCCCCGCAAAGCCCTTACAATTAGCATGGTCGGCTGTGAACCGGATCACCGCTGAAGGTAAAGTAATGGGTAAGCAACATCGCGTATCCGTTGAGCAAGCACTTAAAGCCATTACGATCGACGCCGCTTACGCAATTAGAATGGAGAAAGTAATCGGCTCTATAGAAGTTGGTAAAAGCGCAAATTTGACGGTGCTCGAAGATAGCCCATTTGATGTTGCTTCGACGGCAATTAAAGACATCGAGGTGTGGGGAACAATGTTAGAAGGCCGCTTACAACCCATCGGAAAAAACCTTGCCCGCACCGCCGAAAAAAGTACAAACCCGCGCTACCCCAGAGCTACAAGAGGCCATTACAGCACAACTTCGCAAATTTCAGACAAAAGGATCATGCATGCAGCTGCCGCCAAATTTGCCTAACTTTAGCCCGTTTTTCTCACAGACCAATCCGACCAAACCAGAGGGTGAGCGCTTCTTACTAAATGCGGCTCGCTAATCGATTGACGCTAAAACGACACCGGGAGCAACTGCTAATAGGTATGCGGATTAATACAAGAGCGCGATTTAGATCAGTAGTCAACAGATGGCCTGTTTTAGAAAACATTAGTCAAGAGCGAGGTCATGATCAAAACGTCAATATCTTGCGTATATAAAATGGCAGCTAAACGCAGATAGCACAGAGGGTGTGTTATGGAATCGATATTAGGTAAATTTGGTCAACCACTATGCAGATTCAGTATCTAAAGCCAATGCTAAAACATCTACTATGCGAAACTAGGGCAAAACGTGCCTTGGTGTTTTCTCAATCCTTAGCAGAGGCGAGTAGCGCCTTTGTCACCATTGAAAAAAACGATCAAGCGATAGAAACTGAACCCAGCGTTCTGCTAAATCCGCACGTCTCATCGGTTGATTTATGCTTATTTGGTGAAGAACTAAATAGCTTAAAAAGTAATGAAGTTACCAATTTGCTGGGTATGGCTCGAAACCTTTTAAACGCAAAATTACTCCTCATCAAAACACCACAACTCACTAAACTGAGTTTTAATGACTTGTTGGGCTTAGGGTTTAAGCGTCTCGAAAAGTTGGACGTTGACGGCGAGCAGATAGAGGTATTTGCCTACGACATTGACCACTACAATCGCAAACGTGAATGGAACAATGCGCGTTTCTGGGCGAATCCAGAACACTTTGAAAAATCCCGTTGGTAATTAGCCTGACTTCGTCGCGCACCTAGAAGATCTACTTAAGGGCCCGCTATCAAACAGCCCCCCCATAGATCAATGAAAACCCGCATTCGGTCAATGCAGGATGGTCTATTAAAAATGTTTTCCTCGCGCCTGGGGTAAACGAAAGCCGAAACGCATGGCAATAAATCGACTGAGGGTCGCAGTTGCAGCAGATGCAGCCAGTGAAATATCGGGATTTATGCCTAGGCTATCTAGAGATATGTAAACGATACTGCCAATAATAGCCGCCGAGGCATAAAAATCAGCCCGTAAAATCATCGGAATTTCTCGAACCAACAAATCACGAACAACCCCACCGCCGGTCGCGGTCAACACACTCATCAAGATAATACCAAACCACCCTAATCCATATGCACTGGCAGCGGCCGCCCCAATCGCCGCAAACACACCGAGACCGACCGCATCAGCGATTTGCACAAAATCAAAATGACGTTCGACTCGCTTTGAAAAGAAAAAAGCCACAAGCCCTGCAAGTACCGCTGTAAAAAAGTAGGTTTGGTTGATAAATGCATTCGGAGGATGCGACCCAAGAATCACATCGCGCATGATGCCACCACCTAAACTTGTCGCCAGCGATAACACCAATATACCGAATAGATCGAGCCTGTATTTGGCGCCATCAAACCCACCAGACAAACCAAATACAAACACCCCAAACAAATCGAAATAGTAGAGCCAGTTCATTCTGAGTAGTCTAGCCCTCTCGGTTTAGCCATGCCATGTATTCAGCGACGCCTTCAGCAACTGTTTTAAAAGGCTTTTCATAACCCGCCTTTCGTAATGCGGTCATGTCGGCTTGTGTAAAACTCTGATAACGACCCTGCAGATGCACAGGGAACGGAATGTATTCCACCTCACCTTTTTGATGGTATTCAATCACCGTGTCTGCGACAGTTTGAAAAGGCTCCGCAGCCCCCGTACCAAGATTATAAATTCCGGATGCCGCCTTGTTTTCCCAACACCACAAATTTACATCGCAGACATCACCAACATAAACGAAATCGCGTTTCTGTCCGCCATTAGGATACCCATCATAGCCTTCAAAAAGCTTGGGATTTTCACCTGCTTTGATTTGTGTATCGAGATGGAAAGCAACACTCGACATAGAGCCTTTATGCTGCTCCCTTGGCCCATATACATTGAAATAACGAAACCCAATTACTTGCGATTCGATGCTCGGTAATAGTCGCCGTACGTACTGATCAAACTGAAATTTTGAATACCCGTATACATTTAAGGGTTGCTCATATTCACGGGCTTCTTTAAACACGGATCCACCACCATATACAGCAGCCGATGATGCGTACAAAAAAGGTATTTTATGATCCAAACAATAATGCAAAAGCTCTACGGAATACTGGTAGTTATTGCGCATCATAAATTTGCCGTCCCATTCAGTCGTGGCTGAGCACGCGCCCTCATGAAAAACGGCATCAATATGCCCAAGGTCATCTCCACTATTGAGAAGACTGAGAAAATCATCTTTGTCTAGGTAGTCTGCAATCTCTAAATCTGACAAATTGACGAACTTAGCCCCGTCGGTGAGATCATCAACGACTAGAATGTCCGTACGACCTTGCTGATTTAATTTGTGAACAATATTGCTGCCGATAAACCCGGCACCACCTGTAACGATGATCATACGTGCGACCTAGAATTGTAGTGGCAGTCAAACTGCGGTTACTGAAGCGGTATTATAGAAGCGAATAGCGCACAAATATACTGCCCTTTGGTATGACGTTATACTGCCCACCAAAACCGCATAGCATTCCTCTTTCTCTTTATTTCGGAGCAACGTTAGATGAGTATAGCAATGGCAAAACACATTCTAGTTCGGACGAAGGAGGAGGCGGATGCCCTGAAAACGAAACTTGATCATGGTGAAAACTTCGATCTACTCGCAAAAAAATATTCACTGTGCGCTTCGAAAAAGAAAGGCGGTGATTTAGGGGAGATCCATAAAGGTCAATTAGTAAAACCTGTCGAAAAAATCATTTTTAATCAGGCTCTTAAAAAAATACATGGGCCAGTAAAAAGTAAATTTGGTTTTCACCTAATAAAAATTTATTACCGAGATTAACCGCCTCTTTTACCTGCCTAATTTGATCATTCCCCACTCACAAATGAACTAAATGAAAAAGCCCTGCGTAAAGCCGGATGTAAATCATGATTCGAAATGTGCGCGCTTTAACCGAACTGATCAGCGGTAGCTTTAAACCATAGAAATCATGCTCATACTGGTTCAAAACGGTCTGAGCTCTCTAAATTGTTAGGAGCCTGAAATAATGAATAATTTTAAAAAGCTAGCCGTCGCGGTTGGCGCCACTCTACTCGGATCAAGCATCGCCCTGCATGCCAATGCATGGTCATTCTTTAAATACAAACCGGCCCCCACGAATGACAAAACCATTACGGAAATTGTGGCCTCCAGCGGCAACGGTTTCGATCGCCGCGGCTATGACTACGATATTTTGTTGGCGGCCGTGACAGCAGCAGACCTCGCTGATACGTTGAGTACACCTGGACTAGACGTCAGCCTACTCGCCCCAAATGACTATGCGTTTATCAAATTGGCGCGTGATTTTGGTTACCAAGGTCGAAGTGAATCAGGCGCCTTCGACGCAATTTTTAACACCCTTGTAGCCGTGAGTGGTTCTGAAGCGAATGCGATCGCAACGCTCACAAACATCTTGCTTTACCATGTATTGCCAAGTGAAAAAACGAAACTGAAGATTGTATTTGGTGGCGAGCAAACGACGCTACTTGAAGGGGCATCGATTTTACCCGTTGGCCGCACCCTCGTGGATAATGATCCAGAATTCTTAAACCCCAAGTTAAACTTTTGGAAAAAAGGCCGCAAAGCCAGCAACGGCATAGTGCACGCGATCAATCGTGTTCTAATTCCAGTTGACCTGGCAGCGGCCGGCCAAGGCGAATTGCCCACTATTACAGACGTTGTCGTGGCAAGTGGAGGGGATTTTGATGATAACACTGGTGACTTCGACATATTACTCAATGCTATTCTAGCGGCAGATAGCCTAGCAGGATCAGGTCTTGCTAGTTTGTTGGGTGGTGACGGTCAGTTCACTGTATTTGCACCGACGGACGCGGCCTTCATTAGGCTTGTCAATGATTTAGGCATAGCGACCAGCGATGAGGCAGAGGCGTTTGATGCAATTGCCGCAAACCTTCCTGGCCTGACAGGGCTTAGCTTAGGCGACGCGTTGACATTGGTTCTCACATATCATGTTAATGCAGGAGACGCTGCACTGACCCTAAAAGATGTGCTCACCAGTGACACCGTCGAGACAGCCGCAAACATCACAATTGAGCCAAATGGTATTTCACTTGTTGATCAAGATCCAGACTTGAACAACCCAACGCTGTTGGTGCGCCAAGGCAACATATTGACTAGCAATGGTCGCATACATCCGATCACGCGCGTGTTGATTCCAGCCGATTTATGAGGAACAACCGTTGAAAAAGGGGCTTTGTGCCCCTTTTTTCGTCTACAACAATACCTATTCGCCTATTGCTTAGATGATGCGCCAATAGACGCATTACTATCCCCCCAACCCTCGAGTACAAATTTACCCAACATCGAACCCGACTCTAATTTCGCATGGGCAGTCTTCATATTAGCCGCATCGATTGGGCTCAACCGTTCACGCATGGTACAGCTTAAAATGCCTTCATCGAGCAAACGAGCGACTTCATTTAGGATATGGTGCTGTTCAAGAATATCGTCACATTCAAACATGGCACGGGTAAACATGAACTCCCAGACTAAGCCAGCCGATTTTGACTTTAACTTCGCGTTATCAAGGGGCTTACGATTATCAACCATGGCACAAATCAATCCTTGCGGCCGGATCAAATCGCACATCGCCTCAAAATGCATGTCTGTGTCATTGCAGCATAGAATATAGTCAAGCTCGGTAAACCCTAATGAGCGGAGCTGTCCGGGTAGGTCTTTATAATGATTAACAACTAGCTCAGCACCTTGGCGTAAACACCAATCTATTGATTCAGGTTTAGACGCCGTCGTTATAACCCGCAGACCCGCGACGCGCGCAGCTAACTGAATCGCAATTGAGCCGACGCCACCCGCACCACCGATAATTAGAATCGTTCGGTCGCTATTGTCTGCCTCTAAGTCCACTCTTAAACGGTCAAACAGGCCTTCCCATGCTGTAATTGACGTTAATGGCATCGCGGCTGACTCTGCTGCACTCAAACTTTTTGGGGCCTGCCCAACAAGTCGCTGATCAACCGTATGATACTGGCTATTACACCCCGGCTTTGTAATGTCACCGGCGTAAAACACACGATCACCAATATCGAAAAGCTCGCAAGCCGCGCCCTTTGCTAAAACGATGCCGCATGCATCCCAGCCGAGAACTTTTGGTGCCTCCAATATAGAATCCTTTGGCGCGCGAACTTTTGTATCGACGGGGTTTACACTAACCGCTTGCACTTCAACGAGAAGCTCCGTATCGCTAGGTTCTGGCGTATCTAACGTTAAATCCAACAAACTCTCGGGGTGTTCGATGGTTAAGTGTTCCCGTAACGCAACGGCTTTCATCGGTATTTATCTCTTCATCCATGTGGATTAACGGTCGGTTTAGTTGACCTTAAATCTTAGCTTATATATACAGGCATACAAAGCGACAGATTAACGGTATGTTAATAATAAAACCTTCATCACATCGCAGCATCGTTGACGCTAATAAAAAAACAACTCTGACGGGAGGACATATGCATCGTTATCACATTCAACGCAGCGTCGGGCTAATTCTCATTACCTTACTTGTTGTTGGCTGCGCAACGGTTATAAAGCATGAGTTTGACCAGCGTTGGGGGGAGCCAGAGGTTCAAGACCGATTTACAACTAATAACCTTGGTCATGTGCCTGACTATAATACCGACATCCAACCAATCTTAGATAAGCGCTGCGTGGTTTGTCATGCGTGTTATGACGCACCTTGCCAGTTAAATCTTACTAGTTATCAAGGGCTAGATCGTGGTGCCAGTAAAGCACTTATTTATGATGGAGCTCGGCTAACCGCTGCCGCACCAAGCCGATTATTCATTGACGAAAATAGCACACAGGGGTGGCGAGATCGTGGTTATTTCCCGGTGCTTAATGAGCGCTTACAAACGCCCGCAGCCAACTTACAAGGCAGCGTATTATACCGTATGCTCGAAATGAAGCGCCTTCATAGCCTTCCAAACGAAGACCCCTTGGAAGACTTCGAGTTTGGATTAGACCGCGACACGCAATGCGCAAGCGTTGAAGAAATGGATGACTACCAAGAGGACTATGAACAATGGGGTATGCCTTACGGCATGCAAGGAATCGATGATGAAGATTATCAAGCAATTACGACATGGATCGCTAATGGCTCCCCTGTCAAACGGCCAGCTGCTTTGGAGAAAAAGTACCTGGCAGAAATTGCCAAATGGGAAGCGCTACTTAATGGCCGCTCATTAAAAGAACAGTTATTTAGCCGTTATGTTTATGAGCATTTATATCTTGGCAACCTTTACTTTGAAGCACTCGGCCACGAACAGTATTTTAAATTGGTTAGATCGCGCACAAGTAGCGGCAATGCAATCGACGAAATTGCCTCGCGCCGCCCCTTCGATTCGCCAGGCGATCAAGCCTTTTACTATCGCTTACGCCCTGTCAAAAGCACAATTGTCGACAAGACGCATATGCCTTATGCACTCAATCAAGAAAAATTTGAAAAATGGACAGCCTGGTTTATTGATGCGGACTATGCCGTCAATGCGCTACCGGGTTACGGTGCGAGGGTTGCGTCGAACCCCTTTAAAGTGTTCAAACAAATTCCAGCGAAAGCACGTTTCAAGTTTATGCTTGAAGAAGCGGCATTTACCATTATGGGGTATATCAAAGGCCCTGTCTGTCGGGGCCAAGTCGCGCTGAATGTAATTGAAGATCATTTTTGGGTTTACTTCGTCAATCCAGAAGTTGAAACCATGCTCTATGATCCCAACGTGGGCGATACTCAAATTGATCACATGAATTTACCCGCACAAAACGATAGCACCGCCTCACCGCTAGAGATATGGACCACTTATGCAGACCTGCAAAAACAGCATCTAAACGACAAGCTAGCGTTTATCAACAAGAAAACACGCGACACCCCCTTCCAGCTTGATGAAACCGTTATTTGGGACGGCGATGGATCAAACGATAATGCCGCACTTACTATTTATAGGCATTTTGACAATGCAACGGTCATAAAAGGTCTACACGGTAAAAAACCGAAAACAGCTTGGGTCATTTCTTATAGTTTGCTAGAACGCATCCACTATCTGCTTGTAGCTGGGTTCGATGTTTATGGTAATCTTGGTCACCAACTTAACACGCGTTTGTATATGGATTTCTTGCGTATGGAGGGCGAAAGCCAGTTTTTGATGCTCTTGCCTAACGACGAGGCTGCTCAAGAATTCAAAGCGTGGTACAACGAAGCCGAGGAGCAAGTGGACGACTACCTAGCTTTGCTGCAGAACGCAGCAGTCAAAGACCCAAGCATCAAGTTTTCAAAGGGCGCAAACAAGTTAGAGCTATACGATATACTCTCGTCCCATATAGACAAGAATACACTCCCTCATTATTCGCTGCTGCCGGAGCAAAAACCACGCGCGTCGTTAAGTCACGCTCTCGCGCAACTGGCAATGCTAGAGGGCGAAGCCGTCAGTCAGCTACCGGAGCTGAGTGTCATGCGCTTAACGCTTGAGAACGGCGCCCAACAAGTATTAACACTTGCCCTTAACAGGCATCATAAAAATGTTTCAACACTGTTTTTAGAGGAAGATAATTTAGATCCGCAACGTGATTACATGAGCCTTTTCCCTGGCATTTTAGGTAGCTATCCAAACATGTTTTTTGACGTCAAAGAAACTGAAATTGAAGCATTCATTCAAGACTTAAATAAATTGGCGGATGAGCTAAGCTATGCTGAATTCGTTGAGCAATGGGGGATACGTCGCAATAGTGATAATTTCTGGCCATTCACCGATTGGCTTCACGACTGGTATAGGAAAGAACAACCCTTGCAGGCTGGGATAATGGACCTGAACCGATATCAAAATCCTTAGTATTAAAAGGATGAATCGTTATTTACTATAACGTTAACCGTAATTGAGGACACACCATGCTGTTTCGCTTTGTTAAAATTTTGCTGGGGCTCTATGTGCTAATCGGCGCACTTGTTTGGCTAACCACACCCTTTGTGGTGCGAACCTTCGCCGCCGAGCCACTTAGGGATCTTGGTTATCAACTCAGTGACAAAAGTAGTGTCCGGCTCAATCTGTTCCGTATGAATATCTCGATTGCAGAGCTTTCACTGCAGGATATCAAAACAAATACTGAGTATCTGCGCATTGATAAAGCCGAGGTCAATTTAAACGCACTAGGCTTGCTTTCAAAAACGATAGAGTTAGAGGAAATTCATTTTGAAGATCTATTTTTGGCGGTTAAACGAGACGATGAAAAACTGTTTGTCGCCGGCTATGAGATCAATCAAGCTGTAGACACCAGAGACCAAGATAAGACCGACACGGAAGAGCGCGCAGAGCCGCTCGGATGGGATATCATTTTAAGCACCTTCGATTTAGTGCGTTTTGAAACCAATTTTATCGATAATGGTGAGAATCATAGGCTTCTTTTGGATCAATTTCACTTAGAAGATATCACCTTCACAAGCGGTAGCTTAGTCGGGAAAACGCTAGCGCAACTGAATGCGAACATTAATGAATCGAGCATCACAACCAAGATAGGGTATGAGAGCGAAAATGAAATATTAAGACTATCACTTGATACGAAAATCAGTAATTTACAAGCGAAAGATTTCGCTTATCTGGCGCGCGATTTTGTTGATCAAGCCAGTGCGAAGATTGATATTACGCTAAAAAGTAACATTGAACTTAGCCCGAAGAATACACGGATCACATTAGATGACTTGAGTGTCAAGCTTGCTTCAGCGAATATCGTTGCGCAGGGCTTTAATTACAAGCACAAAACACTCGAATTATCCTCCGCAAATACAAGTATTGATATTGGTGAAGGAGGAGCGTCGATTGTCGGTGTTCAATTTAACACGGTATTGGAGGGCGCCGAACTCACGGAGACCAAATCACAGAACTTACTCTTTTCTCTCTCCACGCTTGAGACACCCCTCGTAAAGGTGGATATTCAAAGCAATGAGCAATTTACTGCCAACATAGGCCAAATCAATTTAAGCGATTTTCAAGCCTCTGAGCCCGGACAAGCATTTGTGACTGAGATTGGCGAAATTACACTGCCTTCCCTTGCTGAGTTCAAACAGCTAAAAATTGAAGGTGTAAACATCACCGAAACGCATACAAGCATCGCATCAATTTTACTCAACGGTTTAGATATCGATTTGGCTATGCTGGGCGAGCAAGGTCTTATTAATCTTGTGAAAGTAGGTGGAGAAGAGCGCGCGGAGAAAGCACCCCAACAAGACAATGGCGAAAACACCGATCAGACTGACAAAACGCAGGCCTACACCTTTGCACTCGGCAAGTTTGGCTTAGACTCTGAGGCAACAATAAGCCTGATTAACTATAACGCGGCCCCACCTCAAACTTATGACTTCACCGTCAATGAACTAGCACTCGATGATATCGATTCACGCGATCAAACAGGCGTCACAACGCTCGCCTTAGATGTGACTGCAGGTAAATATGCGAATGTCGCGTCAAATAGCCAAATGGCAATTTTTAGCGATAAACTAAACGGTTCACTTGAGCTCGCGATCACCGAATTCTCGTTACCGCCAATTTCACCCTTTATTAGAGAACCGCTTGGCTTCGATATGCTCGCGGGACAGCTCGACACCAAACTGTCATTTAAGATTGAACAAGATGAAGTTGAAGGAAATACGTACATAAAAATGCGTGCATTGGAACTCTCCGATGCAGAGGGAGTGAAAACAGATTCTTTGGCTGAAGGGGCCCCTATACCCTTAAATATTGCGTTACTCGCATTAAAGGATAGTAGCGGCGCCATCGAACTCGATGTCCCAATGAAAGGCAATATTCAAGATCCTGATTTTGGCTTACAAGGCTTCTTCAACCTAATCATAAATCGAGCAGTGCTGCTGGGCGGACAGGCATATTTGATGACCACGGTTGTGCCCTATGGTAACGTCGTCGCTCTCACTTCTATCGCAGCCGACATTGCGCTTAAAGATCGCCCAGACGCGCTAATTTATGCACCAGGACAGATTGAAATTAATGATGGCCAAAAAGCGCATATTAAAATGATTGCTGACTTAATTGCCAAAAACGAAGACAAATCATTGAAACTTTGCCCATTCGCGACCGAAAAAGACGGTTTAAATAGCAATCCTGAAGCCTTGAAAAAGTACAGAAAAGCGACCTTGCTCAACGTAGCACAAAAAAGAGGGGCAGCATTAAAGGATTATCTGGTAAATAACCATCAGGCGCCTTCCGCGCTCCTAATGGTATGCCAAGCGTTTCTCGACAGTAGTGAAAATCCTATGCCTCGCGTAGACTTTATTTATTAATCGCTCACGTGCGCTAAACTTTGTTTTGGTATTTCGCCTTTATTTTACGCCCTTTCGCCTCAAGCACTGGGCGTAAACCTTTTCGTAGTCCAGGCATTAGATAGGCGGTCGTTGCCAGAATACCCGATGAAACAGGAATAGCGCGTTCTCGTTTGCCATCTACCACACTGTCTTTAACCGCCTGAGCCACTTGCTCGGCCGAACTCATTGGTTGTGAAAATACCAAGTCTGGCACTTCATCAATTTCATCCATTATAAAACCGGTTTTAATTGGGCCCGGTGAGACAAGAGAGACGGTGATAGCCGTTTCATCTAATTCTTCAGCAAGTGCCAGAGAGAAAGCACGTAGCCCAAATTTACTAGCTGAATAAGACGCTTCACCATCCAAAGGAAAGCGTCCTGCCAAGGAAGCAACGTTTACGATGCTAGCCTGATTAGCTTTTAATAAATGCGGCAGTGCAAGGCGACTCAGCCGCATCGGGGCTTTAAGATTGATATCAATTATACGTTCCATGGCGTCCAGCGACATGTCAATCACTTCACCCCGCGAATTAAATCCTGCGTTGTTAACCAGTATGTCGAGGTGCCCAAATTGCGCCATTGTCTTATCAATTAACTGTTGGCAAGAGGCTGAATCCGCAACGTCGGTGGGACACACTAATGCCTCATTTGGTAAGCCACTCGCCACCCGCTCTAGATCTGATGCCGTTCTCGCAGCAAGCACCACCTTCGCACCTAAAGAAGAAAACAACTTAGCGCACGCTTCTCCCACACCAGAAGACGCACCCGTCACCACCACTACACAACCGTTAAAGTCCATGTTATTACCTTATAATAATTACCATTCGCCAGTGTTTGGCATACTAGCCCAAGGCTCTCTCGATTCTAACGCGTCGCCTTCTTGCAGCAATTCGACAGAGATACCATCAGGCGAACGTACGAATGCCATATGGCCATCTCGAGGCGGGCGGTTAATCGTTATACCGAGGGTCTGCAAGTGCGTACAAATCGCATAAATATCTTTCACTCGATACGCAAGATGCCCAAAATTTCGACCGCCCTCGTAACCTGATTCATCCCAGTTATAGGTCAGTTCAAGCAGTGGTGCCTGTTCTGATTTGGCACGATCTGTATCAACAGGTGCGGCGAGAAAGATTAAGGTAAATCTGCCACGTTCGTAATCAGTTCGGCGTATTTCTTCAAGGCCTAAGCCCTCACAAAAAAATGTTAACGTCGCATCAATATCGCTAACGCGAATCATTGTATGAAGATATTGCATACCTGCTAAGGCCTCTCAAACTCTGTAGGAATAGAATAGCGCTCTCATTTTTCATCAACGTTGCGTTGCATAAGCCATAGTTACACGACCGCAATTGATCTTATGATAGAGAAAAAACATCATGCAACTAATAATTCTGCGACCTCAACTATGACTAGGAAACGTTGGCTGAAAAAACCGCTACTTGTTTTTATTGTTCGATATCGGGGCGGTTCGCCTGGTCACGCTTCTGCTTGAGTAAACTCACCTCAAAAAAGATGATGATGGCAGAGAGCAATAACATCCACCAAATGAAGGTTTCGATATATGACATGATGGCAACGACGATAAATAGATAAACTCCCACTAATGAGTAGCGTATGCCCAAGCGAACGCTATCCGTAAACGTTACAAGCGCGAGCAACAAAATACTTAAAAGGCCTACCTGGCTTTGATCTAAACGTCCGGCATCAATAAATAAATATACCAAAGCAAGTGCAGCCACCCCTCCGCCCCAATGCAACAGATGCGTGAAGGCATTGCTAATTTGCTGTGTTTTTTGATAGCTCACCCAAGCGAAAATGACACCAAAAATCAAAAACATGACAGCCCAATATATCTCGCTATAAGCCAGAGAAACCTCTGTTAACCCTACCCCAATTACTGAGAATAAAAGGATGACTAAGGGCATAACTTCATACTGATTGCGTGAACCTAAACTCATATTATTGTTCCTTATTCGGCAAAGTTCTAATTAACTGCTGGATACCGTTCCGCTTAACGATTGTTTTGCAGTTTCCCAAAGCGCCTCAAGATCAGCAAGCCTCATATCAGAAAACTGCGAATTATTGGCTTTTAATTGGGCCTCGATATATTGAAAACGTAAGGTGAATTTCAGGTTACTTGCGCGCATCGCAGCATCAGGACTGACTTTTAAAAAACGCGACAAATTTACACAAGAAAATAGCACATCACCCATCTCGTCTTGCAGTCGCTGATGGATCTCTGGCGCTCGAAAATCTTTCCCTTTTGCAGCTAAAATCTCAACTTTTAATTCGGCAATTTCTTCTTCTAATTTTTCTAGTACTGGCGGAAGGTCCTGCCAATCAAAGCCGACTTGCGATGCGCGCTTCTGTAGTTTCTCCGCACGATTCATCGATGGCAGCAAAGAAGGAACATCAGAGAGAACGCTATCCTCGACCGGATTAAACGATGAGGTTGGATTATTAGATACCTCTGATTGGGGCGCTTTCTTTAACGCACGCTCTTGGGCTTTAATTGTTTCCCACTGGGCCTTGATCTCATCATCATTAAAATTTGAACCCTGCGGGAAATAAGCATGTAAATCTTGATTAGGGAAAACATGCGGATGCCGGCGAAGGAGCTTACGAGTCACATTATCAATAACGCCCCCCATATCAAAACTTCCTTCCTCAGCACCTAATTGAGAATAAAATACGACCTGAAAAAGTAGATCACCAAGCTCGTCCATCAAGTCATGTTTATTTTCCCTTTCGATAGCATCAGCGACCTCGTAAGCTTCTTCCAAGGTATGCGAAACGATGCTCTTGAAGTCTTGCTTCAAATCCCAAGGACAGCCACTTTCGGGATCTCTTAACCGACGCATCAAGAACTGTAAATCCGCCAACGAGTACTGCGGTTGCCAATCAGCCATTTCGTTTTCTTCGTGCCTCAATAACGTTGGGGAGTTGCTTTAACCTAGCCAAAACGCGGCCCAAGGCATCAAGCGACTTTACTTCCATAGTGATTGTGATCGTCGCCATGTTGTCTTGCGGGTCGGAGAAAGTGTTTACGCCAGTCAGATTGACACCCTCATTCGCAAGCACCGTTGTAATATCACGCAACAACCCTTCTCGGTCGTAGGCTTGAATATCAATCATGACTTCATAGCTAGCATCAGGTGCTCGACCCCAAGTGACCTCAATTACGCGATTAGGTTCGTGATCCATGAGCTGCAACATATTCATGCAATCTTGTCGATGAATCGACACACCTCGACCGACGGTAATATAGCCTACAATTGAATCGCCGGGCACCGGACTGCAGCAGTTCGCCATCGTCGTCAACAAGCGACCCACCCCACGAATTTGCACATCGTCATCTGAAGTCGTCTTTTTCTTGCGGCCGCGAGGTTCAAGAAAATGGAAATCAAGTTGTTGGTCTTTCGGTTGCAGAAGTTGTTGGGCAACATTAGCGACTTGGGTGGGTTTTAAATCACCCGCACCAATCGCTGCAAACATGTCTTCCTGATGCGGATACTTACATTCTTTTGCGAGCTCTTTAAAGGCAATATCACCGATCGAAAGTCGCTTAAACTCGTCCTCTAAAAGGGTGCGACCATCAACAATATTTTGATCGCGATTCTGCAGCTTAAACCAATGTACGACCTTAGCTCGCGAACGAGAGGTTTGAATATACCCTAAGCTTGGGTTTAACCAATCACGGCTTGGCGCGGGATTATTTGATGTAAGGATCTGCACCTGCTCGCCCGTGCGCAACGGATAGGTTAGAGGAACTATACGTCCGTTTACTTTTGCACCCCGGCATGCGTGTCCAACATCGGTGTGCACACGATAGGCAAAATCGACAGAGGTGGCTCCGTTCGGTAAGTCAACCACATGACCTTCGGGAGTAAAGACGTAGATGCGATCGGCACCCACATCGGCACTCAACTGCTGCGCGATTTCGGAGACATCTCCAACTTCTTCTTGCCATTCTAGAACCTGGCGCAACCAATTAATCTTTTCTTCGTAGGCATCAGAACTGCTTTTTACATCAGTACCCTTGTAGCGCCAATGCGCACAAACCCCGAGTTCTGCCTCCTCATGCATCTCAGGTGTGCGAATTTGAATTTCCATTACCTTACCTTTTGGCCCGATCACTGCAGTATGTAAGGAGCGGTAACCGTTTTCTTTGGGGTTCGCGATATAATCGTCAAACTCGTAAGGAATATGTCGCCAGAGAGAGTGTACAACCCCTAAAGCGGCATAACAGTCTCGAATTTCAGGCACGAGGACGCGAAATGCGCGAATATCGTAAATCTCCGAAAAATCGAGATTCTTTCGCCGCATTTTTCGCCAAATACTGTAAATGTGCTTACTACGACCAACGACCTCAGCCTCGACATAAGCTTTGCCTAATTCACCTTTTATTTTGTCGGCCACCTCGTCAATAAAATCATCACGGTCTACGCGTCGTTCATCAAGTAACTTAGCAATTTTTTTATAGGCGCTTTCGTGGAGGTAACGAAACGATAGGTCTTCTAATTCCCACTTGATATAACCAATGCCTAATCGGTGCGCAAGTGGCGCATAAATATCAAAAACTTCGCGCGCAATACGGTAGCGCTTTTCAGATTTAGCGGTTTTTGCAAAGCGAATCGCACATGTCCGTTCCGCCAACTTGATTAATACAACACGAACGTCATCAATCATGGTGACCAGCATCTTACGCACATTATCGGTTTGACCCTGATTTTGGCCCAATACCGACCCTTTATAAGATTTTTGAGTCGCTGAAATCGCTGCCATTTGCCTAACCCCTTCGATGAGTTTCGCAACCTCATCACCAAAGTCAGCTCTAATTTTTGACAGTGTTGCTTTTTCCTCGCGGACGACGCGGTACAAAATAGCGGCAATAATTGCGTTTTGGTCGAGATCAAGCTCCGCCAAAATCTGCGCCATTTCGAGGCCGATAAGAAAGGTATCGTGAATTTTGCTCCATGAACGATCTTCGCTGGACTCAACATCACAAAAACGCAAAGATTGGTGGCACGCACGGCGAACGGATTCAACATCATCGAACTCAACCGATTGAGATACCTTTTTGAGCCATTGCTCAATGCCCTCTTCTCGAGACACATCGGCGATGTAATCTTCACGAACTTTAACCATAAACGACCCTTGTCCCGCTGAAACCTCTACAATTCCTGCTCAAACAACGCAATCGATTCCACATGCGAGGTGTGTGGGAACATGTCCATTACACCCGCCTTTACCATGCGGTAACCTTTTTCAATCATTACCCCTGCATCCCGGGCAAGTGTAGACGGGTTACAGGAAACATACACAATCTTTTTCGCATCGAACGCAATCAGGTAGCTAACAATATCCAACGCGCCTGAACGCGGTGGATCAATTACGATTTTATCGAACCCTTCTGCCGCCCAAGCATGTTTGGTGAAGTCGGCTTGCAAGTTTGCTGCGTAAAACTCGACATTATCAAGCCCGTTTAACTTAGCATTTTCCTTGCCACGATTAACCATTGCATCATCGCCTTCGATACCTACCACCTCGCCTGCCTGTGTTGCCAAGGGGATAGTAAAGTTTCCTAAGCCGCAAAATAGATCCAAGACACGCTCGCCAGGCTGCACATCAAGCCATTCCATCGCTCGACTCACCATTTTCTGATTAATATCCGAATTAACCTGTGTAAAGTCTGTGGGATGAAAGGCCAATGTAACCTCTGAGCCCTTGGGCGTTATTAAGCCATAATGTAATCGGTCTTCGGTATCGCCCACTGATTCTGGCCACAAACGATGCGCTGATTGCGGACCACCCGGCTGCACGTAAAGATGAGTGTCTGTGCGTTGTGCAAACAAACACAGTTTTTTACGATCCTCTTCCGTCAGCGGATTCATATGCCGCATAACTAACGCAACGACCTCGTCACCAATCGCCACTTCAAACTGAGAAATCGCTTGGTATACGCTAAGCGATCTTACAAGCGTGCGCAATTCAGATAGCGCATACCCCACTTTCGGATTAAGCACCTCGCAATTCTGAATGTTAGCAAGGGCACGACTGCGTTTTTCTCGAAAACCGACAAGCACCTCATTTTTGTGCTCTAAATAACGTATGCCAATACGCGCCTTGTTGCGATAACCAATCGTCGGACCTGTCATCGGGGTCACCCACTCATCAGGGGCCAAGTTTCCGAAATGCCTAAACTGCTCACGTAAGACATTTTCTTTAAACGAAATTTGCGCCTGTGCTTGCATATGCTGAATGCTGCACCCACCGCAGACTGCGGCGCTGGCGCAGGGTGGTGTGACCCTCTCATCAGCAGCTTCGATCACCGCTATGGCTCTCAGTTCATCAAATTTGCTTCGCCGGTCAACATATTTGGCGGTCACTAACTCACCTGGTAAAGCGGCCTCGATAAATTGAGTTTTTCCATCTTCATCGCGCGCAATGCCGCGTCCCTCGTGACTTAAACGAGAAATACGACATTCAATGGTTTTTTGGGGAAGTTTTTTCTGACGTCTACGCGCCATATTGTTCGCCTCACTCTCCGGCAATTAGTCGCGATCGCGATAAAAACGAATTAATTTTGAAACTCAATAAGCGTTTACGAAAACACGCCAGTCGACAAATAACGATCACCACGATCGCAAATAATGGCCACGATCACAGAATTCTCAACCCTACGTGAGAGCTGTAAGGCACCTGCAACGGTCCCACCGGACGATACACCGCAAAATATACCTTCTTGCTCGGCCAAGGCACGCATAGTTTTCTCTGCCTCGTCTTGACCCATATCAATAACGGTATCCACTCGTGATTCATCAAAAATGGTTGGTAAATATTCTTTTGGCCAACGGCGAATACCGGGAATTGATGCGCCATCTTTTGGCTGCAAGCCAACAATTTCAATCGCTGAATTTTTCTCTTTAAAATAGCGAGAACAGCCCATAATTGTGCCCGTGGTACCCATTGATGCAACAAAATGGGTGATTTGCCCCTTACTTTGTTGCCAAATTTCAGGGCCTGTTCCTTTATAGTGTGCAAGCGGGTTATCTAAATTACCGAACTGATTGAGCACTAAACCTTTACCTTCTTCTTGCATCTGTAACGCCAGGTCACGCGCCCCTTCCATACCCACTTCTTTGGTCACCTCAATCAACTCTGCGCCATAAGCCGCCATTGAAGACTTTCGTTCAGCACTCATGTGGTCAGGCATGATCAATACCATTTTAAAGCCTTTAATAGCGGCAGCCATGGCCAGAGCGATCCCGGTATTACCGCTGGTCGCTTCAATCAATGTATCGCCGGGTTTAATGTCGCCGCGCTTTTCCGCCTGCTGAATCATACTCATGGCAGGGCGGTCTTTTACTGATCCCGCAGGGTTGTTACCCTCTAATTTTACCAGAATAGTGTTAGTCGTTTCGCCAGGGAGGCGCTGTAAACGCACCAGCGGGGTCTTACCAACAAAATCTTCAACGGTAGGGAAACTCATTGAACTCGGCACCTCACAATAAGAATTAAAAAATCGTCGTCGAATGATACACTGTCCACGCGGGTTTTGCGTGTTATGATTTTTAGTTGATGAGCTATTTTGATCAATCACGCACCGAATTAAAAACACGATAAACAATCACATACTGAGCACGTTGCCGATATTTTCTGGCTTAATAAATACATATGAAAAGCAAATACCTTAAAACTAAGATTTTTATCAGCATTTTTTGCTCAGTTTGTACCTTAGTGCTGGCTATCGTTACCCATCAATATTTCACGCAATTAGAACAGATTGATCAAAATTATCAGGTGCGCTTGAGCAACTTATCTTTTTCACTAAATGAGCTCATCAAAGCCCAGAACGCAAACAAAAAAGATGCCTATAAAGAGATGAGTGAAACGTTGTTACTGGATGAAACGGTTGAATCGGTCACGATCATCAACCAATCGAAGAACGTTATTTCGCATGTCGGGGGGAGCTATACCGCACCCATATCTCTCAAAAATTTTCCACGCCAAGGTGTAAAGCTCGAGAGACAGGGTGATAAGGGCGTATTTATTCACGCGGTAACAAAAGGTAAATCGCTGGCCCCTGATGAGGATGCGCTGGTTGCTTGGACCATCCTCAAGGTGAATTTGCAACAGTATAACAATGCACGCAGAGACCTTACCCGTTTCGCTGTCGCGTATATCTTAAGCGCGATTCTCGCGGCAACTCTAATCTCCAATCATTTAAGTCGGCGCATGGAGAAAATGCTAATGCGCATTCAAAGTTCACTCGAAAAAGTGGCGGCAGGTGGTGTGCAATTTGAGCAACACCAAGATGATTCGTTGGAGCTAAAGAAAGTATCGAAAAGCATTGGCGCTTTGGCCAACAAACTCAGTCGTAACCGCTCAGAAATGCGTGATGAAATCGAACAAACCACTGAAGACCTTCGCGAGACGCTCGAAACGATTGAAATTCAAAATGTAGAACTCGATATCACAAGAAAGAAAGCGGTCAAAGCCAACAAGGCCAAATCTGAATTTTTAGCCAATATGAGCCATGAAATACGGACGCCACTCAACGGTATTATTGGCTTTACCAAACTGTTGCTCAAAGGCCAACTAAATAGCGTTCAGCGTGATTATCTGAATACGATTCGAAAATCATCGGATATTCTTTTGCTCATTATCAATGATGTTTTAGACTTCTCAAAAGTTGAGGCAGGCGAACTTAAATTAGATAACCAAACCATCAATCTTCGAGAACTTCTTGAAGACGTAGTCAGTATGCTTGCGCCAACCGCACATGCTAAAAGTCTCGATCTTGTTTACTTGCACTACCAAGACGTACCGAGTGAGATTCAGGGCGACTCCTTGCGTATTAAACAAGTCATTACCAACTTACTTAACAACGCCATTAAATTTACCGAGAAAGGTGAGGTAATTGTGCGCGTCATGCTCGATGACTCGCTGCCTGAACATGACGAAAATATTAAGATTGCGATCAGTGACACAGGGGTTGGCCTATCTCGAATGGAGCAGCATCGTATTTTCAAAGCATTCTCTCAAGCAGATGCTTCGACCGCCCGAAACTTTGGCGGCACCGGCTTAGGGCTGAGTATCTGCCAGGCCCTGATTGAGAGAATGCGCGGTGCAATTCATTTTGAAAGTGAGCCTGGGAAAGGCTCTATTTTTTGGTTCACGCTCCCGTTGCAACGAACGCCAAATAAGGACACGATTGAGGAAATGCCGTTCGACGAATCGCCCGATATCCTAATGCTGGTGCCCAGAAATACATCACGACTCGCGATTTCACATCTACTTGATCAATGGACGCTTGCTTTCGAACACACAGATAGTGTGGCAGCACTCGTGGGTATTGCTGAACAAAAAGTCGGCCCCAAAAGCGAAACTCGCCAGCGTATTGCGATTCTTAATCTTAATGCGCGCCAAGCGGAAGACATGGACGAGCCCAGCCTTTTAAACGCGGTCAATCGGTTAACAGAACTATCGTGGCGAACCCTAATCATTACGCCAACGCTCAAGCATTACAATAGCCCTATTATGAGAGTAGCAAGCGCCCACTTACTTGAACCAGTAACCCGCACTCACCTCTTACACGCCTTAATTGATTTACAACGTGACCCAACATCGGCCGAAAAATCGGCAATGGCGATCGCTACAAATGAAGCCAATACGACACTCAATCCGCAGATGGAACAATTACGCTCACGTCATACCCTACTTGCCGTGGATGATAATGAAATTAACTTAGCATTCATTAGTGCGCTTCTCGGTTCATTGGGCATTACCTTCGAAACTGCACAAAGCGGTATTGAGGCGATACAAAAATGCCAGCACAAGTATTACCCGCTAATTTTGATGGATATTCAAATGCCCGAAGTGGATGGGGTTGCAGCACTGCAAGCAATAAAAAAAATCGGTGCCTATCATAATCAAGGTAACATAATAGCGCTGACGGCTTACGCTCTCCCAGAGGAAAAAGATGCATTTTTAAAACAAGGTTTCCAAAGTTTGATCACTAAACCAATCAATGAAGCCAAGCTGATCAGTAGTTTAAAAAAATACTTACCCGATTGTGAGGTCGCTATGCCTTTGCAAAACGGAGACATTCACCAGAAAAAATTGCAGGATAGCGTTCAGTCAGCACCAAAATTATCGAGCGAACTCGATATGAAAAAAGAGCATGCAAGCGCGACAAAAGATATGTCGCAAGCCTTAGAATCTAATCACAAATCAATAGACCGTTTAAAGCCGAACGCAGATGCACTACCCCCAGATTTAACGGCAAAAAATCCAGTCGAACTTGCACAGCCCATTAGGTCACATTGCGTTGATTGGCGAGAGAGCGTGCACCTGTGTAATGGCAATAGCGGCCTTGCTGAAGAGTTATTAAGCAAACTGTTTATACAATTGCCAACCGACTATTTAACTATTCAACACCTCTATGAAGCAAACCAGTTGATCGAGCTCGAACAGCAACTGCATAAACTTCATGGTGCCTGCCACTACTGTGGGGTACCGCGTCTTCGAAAAGCCACGCAAGTACTCGAGCACGCCGTCAAAACCAAACAAATAAAGCTGAGTGAACCCTACGCAAACTTCACACACTGTATTGATGAAGTTCTCGTCTGGGAACGTGACAATTGGTTGCCGGCTCAAAGCAACCAGCCCATCAATGCGCCGTCGCGGAATCTGATATAACCATCGATGGATTTATACGATCAAAAGACTGCATTACATTAGTTTACAGACAGGCTCACAACTCTCGGAAAAAATACTTCTGAACATGTTAATATTACACTAAATTGGTTCGTCAGAATCTCGAGTTACACACTGCAGAAAAGTTGGGCCTCACGTGACAAAACGCTTATGCATTCCTTACCTAGCCTTTCCGATAGCCGTTATTTTATTGCTTACAGCATGCGGCTCATCCAATTCCGGCAGCCGTAATAATTTTGGTTCTGACAATCGTGGCGAGAACATTGACGAAAACGCAGACGTGCGCAGAGTGGGCGTGGTGGTGGAAGCGACTCAGCAGATGCTAAACACCAGCCAAAGGCCGGGCGAATCAAGCATTATTGAAGCAGATATCAGCTGCAATTCGATAAATGTTGTGCAGCTTATTCCCGGTAATACGTCCCCACCATATTTTAATGCCAGCGTGGTAAGCGGCCTACCAAATTTTAATGTTTCATCGCGCACGAGTCCCATAAAATTAAGTGCGGGGGATGGCTGCCAAATAGAGTTTGATGAGGAGTTTAACCCTCGCGTCAACACAGCGGTTAGAGTCGAACTTCCAAACAGCGATGTGCTCTATGCGCCATTGCGAATCGTAAACAGTGAAAATGAATCGATTTACGTTAGTTTTGGCTCTCAGTTAACGCTTGAAAATTTTTACTCCAAAATTAATTCGCCGAGTGATCTCGATGAGGCCCTGCCTTGCAGTGCTAGCAATCGAGACTGCGAAACGCAATATCGTGCAAAAACACGCTTATTGAGTTTTATGGCGGAAACCGCCAGACTTTATGAGTACTATGACGTGATAGACGCCTCCGATAACGCGGAGACTGCACTTGAAAAGTTACGTCTAGAACCCGACATCACCCTGCATATCGATACTGCGACCGACGAAATACTGCGCGAAACATCGCCCATTGCAAAAGGTACGGTTCGTGCAGATTACAACATCATCGATAATCCTGATTTAGCGGATGGCATCCTGCAATCACGCCTGCAACCAAGCGAGGTCTTCAACTCAGTTTTTTTTGCAATGAGTCTGGGCGAACCCTCTCCTGACGAAAACACCCCTGGCGACCCAAGCATATCGATTTCGAGTTCTCGACTAAGCGAAGGAGATGAAAGCAGCACCCAGAGCTACCCACGCATGATACACAATGCTTATTTCCTGAATTATCGTTATGACGACATACTGCCAAACATACCCTATGAGTCAAATAGCTATCGATTATCTGGCGACGGTACGATCGACAAATCAGAGTTTGAAAACCGTTACAGCTACCTTGCCGGAATTTCTCAAGCCGACGACGCCAGCCAACAAAGCCCAACGAATGGCACACATCTCAGCAGCGAAGGTTTTTTCTT
>Ga0209495_1000270_pt1 | contig 41889 bp, 34 predicted proteins | sample EN1Hudsemesocosm_FD_184629 | JGI IMG/M metagenome (GOLD analysis project Ga0209495, IMG submission 184629) | Methane-oxidizing microbial communities from mesocosms in the Hudson Canyon - EN1E Hudson Canyon (SPAdes) (version 2) | ecosystem: Environmental > Aquatic > Marine > Cold seeps | place...
ATCGTTTATCAGAGTTGGGTTTTGATGATGGTGAAACAGAACTTGGACGAGGTGAATTTGGTGTCAGTTTAAGGCAGATGCTTTTTGATGGAATGTTCACCAGTCACGAAGTTAAACGTACTAAGTTTGAGGCCAGTGCAGAACAGTGGACCTTGATTAGTACCGCTGAAGATTTGGCTTTGTCAGTTAGCCAGGTCTATTTAAATTATTTGAAAACTCAGCAATTGGTGACTTTGTCTGAAAAGAACGTCGACTCACATAAAGAAATTTACGGTCAGATAAAAGAACGTACCGATTCTGGGATGGGCAGCATAGCGGATCTGTCTCAGGTAACCGGTCGTTTAGCCCGCGCCCATTCTAATTTAATTGCCGCCCGTAACAATTATGAAGATGCACGAGCAGAATTTATTAGCGTAACCAATATTATGCCAGATGATTTAGTCATGCCGGTGCCAGATGCTGATATGTTACCAACTGATAGAACCAGCGGATTGGTGTTTGCAATAGAGCGTCACCCAATTATTAAATCTGCCCAGCTAGATATCCAAGCTGCCCGTGCATATAGTGGCTCGGTTAAAGCAAATTATTATCCTAAATTGTCCCTTGAAGTGGCAGCGAATGTTGACAACGACCTCGCAGGCGAAGATGGCTTTAATCGAATCGGCTCAGATGTTGGTGGTCATCGTAACGATTTAACTGTGATGTTACGCATGCGTTATAACCTATATTCAGGCGGCAAAGATGTGGCGTCAGAACGAGGTGCCGCTTATAAAACCACTGAAGCACAAGAAATAAATTACCGAGCCCATCGTCAAGTCACAGAAAGCTTTCGTTTGGCGTGGAATGCTTATGAAATGTTGGGATTACAAAAACAATATATTCAACAACATGTTGTCACTTCAAAAGACACTCAAGATGCGTATCAACAACAATTTAGTTTGGGACAAAGAAATTTGCTCGACTTGTTAGATACAGAAAACGAACTCTTTCAGGCACGTAAGGATTATCTAGATGCAAATTTTGACGAACTGATTGCCAGATACAGATTATTGAATGTAACCGGACAATTACTTGAATCTTTGCGGGTGACTCGTTCAACTGCTTGGCAAGGAGAGCATGATTATGAGCACTAATAGAAGAGTGAGTGATTTGTCGTTTTTTAAGGTCTTTCCAACAAAAAAATTATCCCTATTACTGTGTGGAGCTATCTTGCTTAGTGGCTGTGCTGGCAATAACATAGTTAAGGTAGAACCTAGTGTTAAACAGTTACATGATTTAAATGATCTCGATCGGGATGGGGTTATTGAAGCTCGGGAAAAATGTGCAAATACGGTATTAGGCGCGACCATTGATAACTACGGTTGCGGAAAAGTATCTACGTATATTGTGCCACTTAAAGTGGATATTAAATTTGCTCATAACTCTTACATCTTGCCGCCTTCAGCGTTTCCAGTAATTCAGCAATTAGCAGAAATGCTTGAAGAAAAGCAGGACTTAAAAGTGTTTATAGAGGGGCACACCAGTAAAGTTGGCAGTGCAAAGCAGAACCAAATTTTGTCAGAAAACCGAGCAAAAGCTGTAGTATCAGTTTTGGTTAAGGATTTCAACATCTCCCCAGACCGTGTTTCGTCTATTGGTCACGGTTTTGAACGTTTAGCTGATACTAGAGATACAGCAACAGCCCATGAAACTAATCGCCGTATAATGGCTGAATTGAGTAAAACTGTGAGTGTAAATGATATGGTTTGGACGATTTACACGGTTGATCAAGTCCAATGATAAATAGGGAGTAATATGAGGAACAGCCCTTTTATAACAAGGATGTTATTAAAAAAGCCAGTCCACATATTATTTCTAAGTATGAGCTTTTTGTCTGCGCTTTATGCTGATTCCATAACAGTACTAGATGGCTCAAAAATTATCGAGGCACTACAAAATAGTTATGGCGACCGTGCCGCCAAACGTGGCACTGCTTGGCTTAATTTAATGGTGCCTGACTCCAGTTCGTTAGAAAATGAAAATCTAGTAAAAGTGAATCGCTTTTTCAATACATTCCATTTTATTGACGATATTGAATTATGGGGGGTGAATAATTATTGGGCCACCCCAGTTGAGTTTATTGGTGTCAACGGGGGAGATTGCGAAGACTACTCAATAGCTAAATATTTTACTCTGTTGGAGTTAGGTATAGCTGATGAAAAAATGAGAATTACTATGGTCAAAGCCCTGCATCTTAATCAATATCATATGGTGCTTGCATACTATGAGACACCGGCCTCTATCCCTCTCATTTTAGATAATATAGATGGTGATATAAAACCCGCTAATGAACGTAACGATCTTATTCCTGTATTTAGCTTTAACGGTAGTCAGTTATGGCTAAATAAAGAAAGAGGTAGCAGTGTTTTGAGTGGAACCTCTTCGCGTCTTAAGCGCTGGCAAGATTTGCGTCAGCGGATAAACACGGCAAAACTCAAACAACCCAAGATTAAATTGGAGTTTTAAAGCAATGACCCTATTTCGACAAATAAACTCACTTCTATTCGGACTTTTTTTACTGGTCATGGTCAGTTTAGTTTATTTTCAGTTTACTCAAACTCGTGACTTTATGCGTTTGCAAATGCAGTCTGATCTTAATAACACCATGACATCTTTAGGGTTAATGCTACAACCGCATATCGAAACAGGAGATGTGGTATCGGCGGAAACGCTGATTAATGTGATTTTTGAGGGGGGATTTTATCGTAAAGTCAGCTTAAAGTGGCTGGCGGATGGCAAGCAACAAACGTGGGAAAATCCGGTGGATATTGAGGGTGTTCCGCAATGGCTAATTAATTTGGATGTATTTGGTGTACAAAAAAAGGAAAGTGTCATCACCTCTGGCTGGATGCAATTGGCCACCCTAGAAGTCGAAGCTCACCCTGCTTTAGGTTACCAGCAACTATGGCGGACCATGAACGATACGATCATGATTTTATCATTGTTGTTTATCATCAGTATATTTATGCTCAGGTTCAGACTTAATCGTATTTTAAAACCACTACACGACATAGCTCTGCAGGCTAAACAATTAGGCCAGCGTAATTTTGGGCAAGACATAGACTTACCTCAAACGACTGAATTAAAAGACGTTGTAACTGCAATTAACTCAATGTCTGGACAATTAAAGCAAGTGTTCCTTACTTTAGATCAAGAAGTAAGTGAGCTCAAAGAAGACAAACTTATTGATCAGGTTTCGCAGTTACCCAATCGTCAGTACTTATCTGCACAAATTAATAACTGGTTAAATGAGCCTGGATTCGGTGGGCTTATTTTAACTAAATTCGACTGGTTAGAAGACATTCATAGTAAATATGGTTATCAAGGCCGGGATCAAATTATTAAGGTACTGTCTGCAAGGATGGTGGCTGAGTTACCAAGTATTGCCGAAGGTGTCATCGCCAGAATTGCTAATACCGAGTTTGCATTTTTACTCACTAAAGCAGAACACCACCAAATTGAAAGCTATTTACAAACTCTGATCAGAATAATTAATCAGGAAATTTCTAAGGCCGGTTGTAATGCTAATTCTAAATTTGCTTTGGGTGTAAGCCAGCGTATCGAGAATATGCAACCTTCTGATTTGTTATCTCAGTCAGACAATGCACTACAACAAGCACTTCAAGAAGGCAAAGTCAGCCATTGGATTGATGCCCAGCAACCTCAAAAATACAACAGAGAGCAATGGCGTACTAAACTAGTAACCGCAATTAACAACAGTCACTTTAAATTTCAATGGCAAACAGTAAGTGATTTGCGCTCTGAGGAGATTATTCAACGAGAGCTGTATTGTCGCTTAAACATTGACGATATAATTGTAAGTGCCGCGGAATTTATGCCTTTTATTGAGTTGTTGTCGTTAGGCGGTCAACTTGACAGGTGTTTGTTAGAAACCATAGAGCAACAGAATATATTAGCTCTGACAAAACAACCCGTTGCTATTAACTTAACCCATGATAGTTTACAGGAGCCTGAGTTTGCTCAATGGTTGACTAAGTTTCTTCAACAATCGAAACATACAGATCAAATGCTGTTTGAAATGCCAGAATCGGCTTTAATTAGTTCTTTCGAGCAGTGCCAAAAACTCACAGAAATAATACGTTTGTCTGGGGCTAAAATTGGTGTTGATCAGTGCGGTCGTCAGATGGGATCACTTGATTATCTTCAAAAAATACAACCTCACTACATTAAGCTCGACCAGTCTTTTGCTTTTTATGAGAAGTTAGATCAAGGTAATGAAATGTGTAGAGCATTGATCAATGTTGCCAATGGTTTAAATATCGATGTGATCATTACCGGTATTGAAAATAAACAGCAATTGCAAAATTTTACGTCTTTAAGAGCGGATGGATATCAAGGTTATATATCGGTACCAGAGGACATTTCATAATAAAACGACACAGGGTTGTGTCGTTTTATTGAATACAGCTAGTAATTGAACCTTAGGTTTATTCGCCTGCAATCTGCATTTGTTCAATTAAAATTGAGCCAGTTTGCACGCTGCCGCGAGTTTCTTGTTCGGCACCAATTGCTACAATATTCATTAACATATCAGCTAAATTACCCGCGATGGTAATTTCGTGAACAGGGTATTGGATTATGCCATTTTCTACCCAGAAACCTGCCGCGCCTCTAGAATAATCACCAGTAACAATATTCACCCCTTGGCCCATCAATTCAGTGACTAATAAACCTGTGCCTAGTTTCGCCAGCATTTCTTTATCAGATTCACCTGTATGTTGAATAAACCAATTATGGATACCACCTGCATGGCCTGTAGTTTGCATTTTGAGTTTTCGCGCAGAGTAACTTGTTAACAAATAGTGATTGAGTAACCCTTTGCTAACGATATCCATGTCTTGCGTTTTGACACCTTCGTGATCAAAGGGAGAGCTGGCTAATCCCTTCAAAATATGTGGACGTTCGGTAATATTCAGCCAATTAGGCAGTACTTGCTGGCCTAATTTGTCTAATAGGAATGATGATTTTCGGTACAAGCTACCACCACTAATGGCGCTGATAAAATGTCCGAATAATCCTGAAGCAATTTCGCGATCAAATAACACTGGTACTTTACAGGTTTTAACTTTCCTTGCGCCCAGTCTATCTAAGGTAAATTGTGCCGCTTCACGACCTAGTTGTTCTGGGTTGGTTAATAAACCTGCTTGGCGTCCTACCGAGTAACTATAATCTCGCTGCATATCACCGTCTTGCTCTCCAATGACTACGCAACTCATGCTGTAACGACTACTGTTGTATCCGGCAATAAGGCCATGACTATTGCCATATACCTTGGTGCCTAAGTTAGCGTTATAAGAGGCGCCATCTGAATTAGTAATACGGGGATCTACATTTAATGCGCTAGTTTCAGCAGCAATGACCTGTTGAATTGCGAATTCAGTATCAAGTTCTTCAGGGTGAAATAAATCCAAATCTGGAAAATCAAATGCCATTAGCTCTTTATCGGCTAAACCAGAGCAATCATCGTCACTGGTATGTTTGGCAATTTCAATGGCCTTTTCTACTGTGAGTCTTAGCGCTTGCGGTGATAAATCAGCAGTCGAAGCACTGCCTTTTTTCTTACCTTGGTAGACAGTGATCCCTAAACCACCGTCGTTAGTAAATTCAACGGTTTCTACTTCTTTAAGACGAGAAGACACAGCAATGCCTTCAACTTTAGACATGCTAGCTTCGGCCTGAGTGGCGCCTTTGTCCTTGGCTAATTTTAAAACGTCTTCTACTATGCTTTGTATTTCAGCTAATTGTTGTTGCATAAGGCCTTCATTATTTGGCTACACTGTAGTTTATTATTGCTTTGAGGGTTACAATCCCCTCTAGTGTATCACTAAAGATAAAGCCATGGTCGCCCCGAAAAAAAACAAAGATGTTGAAGATGAGTTCGACGTAAATGAAGAAAACGAACTTCTCAGTAAAACCCAAATAAAAGCTCAAATGGTTGCAATGCAAAAATTAGGTGAGTCTTTGGTTCACCTTGGGCAGTCCTCTTTAGCAAAAGTCCCGATGGAAACAGAGTTACTTGATGCGGTGATGCTAGCACGTAAAATTTTACGAAAAAAAGAAGGCTATCGTCGTCAGCTACAATTGATTGGCAAGATAATGCGCAATACCGATATTGTCGCAATTGAGCAAGCATTAAGTAATATTAAGTCGGCTCATAAAAAATTAAATAACGCTTTTCACGAAATTGAAATGCTCAGAGACGATATTTTGAGCGAAGGTGATAGCAAGATCGAAGCAACTCTTGTTGATTATCCCTTACTTGATCGACAAAAATTGCGACAATATGTACGTCAGGCTAATAAACAACAAACTGAAAACAAACCACCAAAAGCATCTCGTGAGCTTTTTCAATATTTAAAGCAAATTATTAACGGATAATATTTATGTGTATTCGCGCTCTATTTTTTGTTCCTTTTTTGTCACTTGTCGGATTAAGTGGTTGTGGCGGAGTATCTGGTCAAAATGGTAGTGATCCATTTGGATCTGGACCTACGACGGAATCTTATACGATTACCTTAGCCATTCTTGACCAGCAATGTGGAGTGCAACCTGAGTCTAGTTTTACTGCTGGCGAAACCTTGTGTATTCAAGCAACACTTAAGCAGGGTGAAAATCTAGTTACAGGGGAGATTGTGAGTTTTTCGTCGGAATTAGGTAGTTTGTCTGCCGTCACCAAACTCACTAATTCAAATGGTATTGCGCAAATCACAATAGACAGTGACGTTGGTGATGTTGGTGCCGCGACCCTTGAAGCGAGTTTTGGTGATGTAACATCACAAAGTAATTATGAATTTCTAGCCGCTCAAGTTGTAGTGTTACCATTATTAAGAATAGACTTATCTATTCTTAATAATGGTGTTGTGGTTAATCGATTTAAGGCAAATGAACAAGTTCAAATTCAAGCCGTGATTAATGATGAGAATGCTCAACCCATAGAAAATATTATTGTTAACTTCTCTGTGGGAAGAGGAAGCCTTAACACAAGTGATGCACTAACAGACAGTTCTGGAACAGCACAAGTCACTCTTATACCAACAGATTTAGATATTGGTGCTGCGGTTGTGTCTGCATTAACACTAGTCAATGGTGAGGAGTTACTAGCCTCCCTCAATTTTGAAATACAATCACCTGATGCTATTAGCGAGCAAGTTATTAGAATTGGCCATTTTAATGTGGACGGTGTGTTCGTTGAAAATGAACTTGGAATCAGTGCTTCTGATTCACAAGGCAACGTTGAAATTAGTGCAGGTGCTACATTGGGTGTGTCATTAGCGATTGTAGATGAGAATGATCAGCGCATTTTGACTCAAACACCGGTGACTTTCACATCCAGTTGTGCGGAAGAAAATTCTGCGACTATTGATCAGCAAGTTAATACTGTAAATGGTGAAGCGTTTGCTACCTATGAAGATATTAGTTGTGCTGGAGGTGATGGCAATGATGATGTGATCGTAGCATCACTTGTTGTGAATAATTCCACTTTGTCGATAACTCGGTCTATATCCATTCTTGCAGAGTCGGTTGGGTCGATAACGTTTGTTTCGGCAGATCCAACTCAACTAGTTTTACTTGGTACCGGGGGGCAAAATAACCAAATTATTTCAACTTTGATCTTCCAAGTTAATGGCGCGTTAGGCAATCCTCTTGCGCAGCAAAGCGTGGCCTTTTCACTCAATACTGAGACAGGTGGATTAAGTCTTTCCCCAGCTGTAGGAATAACGAATTCTCAAGGTCAGGTCAGTACAAGAGTAACCTCAGGTAATGTTCCTACTCCCGTTAGAGTAACGGCAGAAGTGGTAACCAACTCCAGTGTTTCTATATTGACTCAATCGGACTTGTTATCGGTGAATACCGGCTTACCTGACCAAAATAGTTTTACGCTTTCAGCAGATAACCTTAATCCTGAAGCCAATACGATTAGTGGGCAAACAGTTAATTTTATTGCACGTTTAGCAGATACTTTTAATAACCCAGTACCAGACGGCACTTCTGTAAGTTTTACTACAGAAGGTGGGGTTATTGAGCCTAGTTGTGTTACCACAATGGGAACTTGTAGTGTTACTTGGACAAGTGCAAATCCAAGAACTTTGGATCATAGAATTACGATCCTTGCCACCGCAATTGGTCACGAAACGCTTTTTGATGCAAACGGCAATAATAGTTTTGATGACTCAGATGGTATTGCAATAATAGATAATACCGACAGTGGGTTTGGTACTAGTCAATTTGGACAAACAGGTTTTGTAGATCACAGCGAGGCTTGGCGAGATGATAACGCTAATAACGTTAAAGATGCCTCTGAAATATTTTTAGATTATAACAGTAATGGTCAATTTGATGCCGCCGATGGGCTATTTAATGGTCCTCAGTGCAATTCTACCTTAACCTGTGGTCAAGGCTCAGCAAAAACCTTACATGTGCGTCGAACATTAGAAATTGTGGCTTCAAGTTCAGAAGCATTTTTAGATATTCTAAATCAAGCTGATGAGGTGATTTTTAGTAATCATCAAGTTGCTAGCCAACCATCACTTGTTCTTGAACGAGGAGAAGCTGTTAGCTTGTCATTGCAATTTTCAGACACTGCCTTACAAGCAATTTCTAGTAACTCTACAATATCGATTACTTCCAGCGCGGGATTAATAGCAGGGCAAACAAGCACTACAATGAGAAAAACGAACGCGAGTGGTTCGTCAGTTCTGGAATTTACTCTAACGAATAACCTCGACGAAACAACAGGATTCGCAACTACAGCAACAATTATTGCTGAGGTAGTCTCTCCAAGTGGGGTTATTTCTGTTGTGACATTTGTAGTGGCACTAAATTGATAATAATGCCAATGAGAGTAATTTGGATTTCATTCAGTGGTAGCTAAAGCCGTCTTACTAAGCAGTAAAATCGTGCTTAGTGAGTGAACAATTACTTATATTGATTGCTAATCTTTAAGCCGTACCACCTACTGTTAACTCATCCACTTTGAGGGTGGGTTGACCCACTCCAACTGGCACACTTTGCCCATCTTTTCCGCACACACCAACGCCATTATCTAGCGCTAAATCATTACCTATCATAGATATTTTTTGCATTGCTTCTGGACCGTTGCCAATTAACGTTGCACCTTTGATCGGAGTGGTGATTTTGCCCTTTTCGATAAGGTAGGCTTCAGAAGTAGAGAATACAAATTTACCTGAGGTGATATCCACCTGACCCCCACCAAAGTTGGGCGCATAAATGCCTTTGTCTATGGATGCAATAATTTCTTCTGGTGCGAATTCACCACCTAACATGTAGGTATTGGTCATACGAGGCATAGGCAAATGTGCATAAGATTCACGTCGGCCATTACCCGTGGGGGCAACACCCATTAAACGAGCGTTAAGTTTGTCTTGCATATAACCTTTGAGAATTCCGTCTTCAATTAACACATTGTACTGAGTGGGAGTGCCTTCATCGTCAACACTGAGTGAGCCGCGTCTGTCGGCTAACGTGCCGTCATCTACCACGGTACAGCCTTTGGATGCGACTTGTTCACCGATTCGACCGCTGAAAGTAGAGGCGCCTTTACGATTGAAGTCACCTTCTAAACCATGACCTACCGCTTCATGTAATAACACTCCAGGCCAGCCACTGCCAAGTACAACTGGCATTTGCCCGGCGGGTGCAGGTACTGCCTGCATATTTACTCTGGCCATATGAATTGCTTCGTCTGCTAGTTGTTGATAGCGTGGACGTCCATCGTTATCAGCAACAAAATAATCATAGGCAAATCGTCCACCAGCTCCAGAACTACCTCTTTCACGGCGTCCGTCTTTTTCCATTAACACTGAGCAGTTTAAGCGGATGAGAGGGCGAATATCGGTACAAAAAGTGCCGTCTGTTGCTGCAATTAATATTTCTTCGTACACACCGCTGATACTGATAACCACTTGGCTTAGGGCACTTTCTTGCTTGCGGATGTATTCATCAACAGCCCGTAATAAGGCTATTTTTTCTTGTTCTTGCATGCCCAGAAGAGGGTTTTCGGCATGATATCGACTGGCAGGGTAACTTTGTTTGAGCGACGTTACTTTATGTTTACCACCGGAACTTGAAATACTGCGAGAGGCTTTAGCGGCTTTTAGCAATGCTTCTGGCGATATTTCATCGGAGTAAGCAAAGCCGGTTTTTTCGCCACTTACTGCACGCACACCCACGCCACGCTCTATATTGTAGCTGCCTTCTTTAATGATACCGTCTTCTAGCACCCAAGTTTCATGTTGGCTTGACTGAAAATACAAATCAGCAAAATCGTTGTCATGTTGATATATGGTATCTAGTGCTGTTTCTAATATGGAGCGTGTTAGATTCGATGCATCTAGTAAGTTTTCTTCTACCAAATTAGACAAGGTGACTCCTGAATTTGTTGTGCTGATAAACGGGCATTTTAGTGCGTATATCAGCGAGTAATGGGTGATCTAGTTGGGCATGTATCATGCCGGTATCTTGGGGTAATTCAACGAGTTTTTCGCCCCATGGTGAGATGATACAGGAGTGACCATAAGTTTGTCGTTTATTCCTGTGTTCACCTGTTTGATTTGCGGCGACTATATAACACTGGTTTTCAATTGCTCTTGCTGTCAATAATGCATGCCAGTGCGCTTGACCTGTTTGTTGGGTAAATGCGGCTGGCAGGGCTAATACGTCCAGCTGGGCAATTTGATTCATGCTCACAAACAAACCAGCAAAACGAATATCGTAACAAACAGCTAAACCAAGGTTACCAAAAGGGGTCTTGGTAACGATTAATTGACTGCCTGCTTGGGTATAACGAGACTCCAAATAGGTGCCGGTGTTATCTGCTACCTGAACATCAAAGAGGTGAATTTTTTGATACTCTTCAATTATTTCTCCTTGCTCATTAATCAATAGACAAGAAGCGGTGAATTTATTTTGAGTTGAGCACAGTACTGGCAAACTACCCGCAACTAACCAGATATTGTATTGTTTAGCGAACTGTTTAAGTTTTTGTTGGATAGGACCATCATCTAAGTCTTCTGCGATATCCAGCATGGCTTTATCACCACCGCCAAAACAAGCAAAACATTCGGGTAATACCACCAAGCAAGGTCTTTGTGAGGGTAATAATTTTAGCTGTTGTTCTATAAATAAAAGATTATCTTCAACTAACGGAGAAGAACACATTTGAATAGCAACCATATTGGGTTTGGTACTAGCCACTTACTGGCTCTCCGACAGGCACTTGTATCTGAATCGGGGTGTTTAATTGTCTATTTATAGATTGATTAGGTGTTTCTGTTTTGGCCGCAGGTAGCACCCTTGCTGGTAGCGCAACATCTTTACTGTCTCGACCTAACTCTTTAAGTTGTGGTTCATCCAATGAGCCAGTAAGTGAAAATTTTATATTAGAAATCACCTTGGCTGAGGTCAGCATTTGGTCTAATGCAAGGGCTGCCAATGCGGTAGCTGGGTTGACCATCCAAGCCACTATCACAGGCAAACTAGAAGTCACATTTGGTGTAAATTCAATTTGGTAGTTGAGTTGCTGTGCGTTTAAGTCTGTGTAACCTTGCATGGTTATTTCGCCAGCTCCGCCATCCACTAAGGTGTCTTTGGTGTAAGCGACGCCATTTTCTAGCTGAAAGCTGCCCTTAATTTTGTCGTAGAAAAATCCTTTGGCAAATACATCTCTAAAATCAAGCTGCAGTTTACGTACTAATGAATCAAGGCTAAGTAGGCTAAATATGCGTGAACCTTGATCACTTACTTCAGTTAAATAGCCATCTGATAAGCGCCAGTCTATTTGCCCATTCATTGTCTCGAAGTTAAATTCATAAGGTGCGCGTTTCCAACTTAAATCAAATGTAGAACTGATTTTTGAATCTTTGATCCCTGAATCTAATTTAAAACCTTTGAGAAAGGCGCCAAAATCTGAACTACTAAACTCTCCGGTTACACGTGTACTACTTTGCCCATCGACTAAAAACCAGTCTCCGGAACCATAAAATAAACCATGATCATTGTTAAGTCGCAGTTGGTCTATTTTCATACCTGTAGCAGATCTAGACAGGTTAAAGTCAATTTTACCTAAGTCGTTATCAAGGAAACGACAGCGAGCACAAGAAAAACTAACAGGAGGCAAAGTATCAATGTTAGCGGCAAATTCAATTGGTGCATCTGATATTGTTTCGTTATTATCTGACTCAGTGCCTTGCCACTTTGTTAGTTCAATAAAATCAGCATTGATAGCCACACCTTTATTTAGCCAATCTTTGTATAGAGCAACTTCCATCCGTGTTTCTTTGGCGTTTATATCGAATAACCAGCTATCACTGGTATTTTTGGCAACCATTTCTAACCCAGTAAATCGCTGTGATGCTATTAATGCATTGCCAGCATTGATAAAAATTCGTTTCGGCGCTTCTAATAATGGTTTATTTGTGTGCTCAGGAAGATCATTTATAAGCGTATTAATAACGTTATACCAAGGTGTTGCATCTAATTCAGTCATATTCGCTGAAATACTAAAACCCAAACCCATACCCATTAAATCCGATTGTCCAATCGCTAAATGCGCTCGAGAAAATTGCATGTTTTTATGCGGTAAGTTGCCGTTAAATTCAACTTCATCACCGAGTGTGGCTTTTATTGAAGAAGCTTGTTGATTACCTTGGCTTGAGATTAGAAGTGGCAGTGATTGCTCAGAGGTTTTGGCGAATGGAGCGGGTAAGTCCGAACTTAATTGGGTGAGTTCACTGACTATTTGTGCTGTATATCGATAACCTTCAGATGGAAGCGTGAGGGCAATATCTGCGTTCCAGTTGCTACTGCCTGTTAGATATTTCGATAAGCCTTCTGAAAAAGGTTCAAGCAAAGGTGTAACCTGCCAGTCTCCCTGAATATTAATATCTGTTTGATAACCTTTGTCCTTTTGTTCGCCAGTCAGCTTGATCTTTATCGGTTGTTGTAATAACTGTGCCGTGAGACCAGTGGTGTTTATTTTACTATTAATAAAGCTTACTGAGCCTGTAGTTTGCTCCAATAATATATCTAAGCTAGGTAGCTCAACCTTATTTTCAACCAATATTGCTTTGCCTTTGGCAACCAACTCTTCGCCAGATAAAGGGATATGCAGGTCTAATTCGGCTTGTAGTGGCCCACTTACTTTAACTTGTTGTAATGTTTTGCCAAGCGTATCAGCAAGACTACTTTGTAACATCAGATCTGTAACTTGTTGCCCATTGGCTTGGGCATCGACACCTATAGTTAGTACCGCCTTTGCAGCCAGTTTAGGTATTTTTGCAGACAAGTGATCTAACTCTACATCCAGTAACTGGCCTTTTTGGCTAGTCATGGTCAGGCTTTGGTTTTCGAAAAGTAAATTGACATCAAAATTAGTTAAGGCAGGCCATTGTGGGGCAAATTTCAACTGCCCATCTAGCACTTGTACCTGCGCTTGAAAAACACCTTTGCCTTGCTCAAAGGGGAAGGCATTGACTGCACCATGCCAAATTATTTGAGCACTTTTTACTTGTCCTTGCTGTAAAGAATCGACTAAATAGTTCTTAGTTCCAACACCCATAAGTTCAGTTGGGTAAAGCAGGGGTAGTAGCGCTACGTCAATCGTTTCGATGGTTGATGATAAAGCTAAGTTATTGTCTATGCTGCGGTAGGAAACGTTAGGGCGTAAAGTTATAAGGTCACTTTTGAATAAGGTGTTTTCAGTGATAAAACTGATATTTTGTTCGGAGGCCTGAATATATAAATCAGTATAAAAGCGCTGGTAATCAATATTATCTGGTAACAACCTATCTATCTGAAGTTGCCCTGATTTTCCTTTTAGATTTAATCGCCCAATACCGTTAAACCAATTTAGCTCGGTTGCCAAACCAGACATACCAGGAATATATTTTGTCTGTTGCCACTGAAGATCGCTAATTGAGGCTTTAATTGACATATCGCCACTTAAAGTGCGGTGGATATTGAATGAGTTTAGGGTTGCTTGTGGCTGCAGTGACGCTAGTGACTTAGTTTGGGTGGGATCCAACGTCAGCCCTAACATAGGTAACACTGAGGCCAATTTGAGCGGTTGGTTATGTTGTAACGTCAGAGCGCCGGCTTGGTTGATTTTTCCTAACCAGTTTGAGACCAGGACATTGTCGTTTATCTGAATGGTCAAATTGTTGAGGTTAAATATCCATTCATTATTTAAAGGGCTAGCATTGATTTGCCCGCCCAACACTGCGGCCTTAAGGTTATTCTCTGAATTGCCACTTTCTGTATCTTGCCAATCGAAGCGACTATTAGATAAATCAAGTTGCACAGACTGCAGTGATTTATCTTTTATCGTCGCCCACATCACAAAACTGCCGCGACTCTCGACTAACTTGTGTTTGCTGGGTATCAATTGTTCTACCCAAGGAGACAAATCAACTTCTTCTCCCTCAGCAAAAAAAGTGCCGTGTAGTGCTTCTTGATTACCATATAAATCAATAATAAATGACGCGGAATTTTTCGCGATTTCCTCTATTTGCAGCTGCCCTATGCCTTGGTGGTGTTCGTCTTTATTCACCCAAGACACTTGGTCAATCAGCACCACTTGCTGTTGGTTATTTCTGGTATTGATAATTATTTTACTTTGGCTAATAGAAAACAGCTGTAACTGTTGTAAAAATAGCTTTTCTAACGCTTCAACAATAGGGTAGGTGGAATCATCCTGGGCTATTGAAGCGACATCAATGCTCAATTCCATTTCTCGCAAATCAAACTTATTTGATTGAATTTGCCTAGCCAGAACAGATTGCCAAAAATCGACTTCAATGGCTGTTTCAGCAATCGTTAGATTAATTGGGGATTGTGAACTTTGCACTAGTTTTACATTGCGTAAAACTATCGAAGGGCCTATGCCTTGCCATTTAGCAGTAATTTCACCTATTTTTAATTCAGCACCAACTTGGCCTGATAACCATTGTTCTAGATGATGTTTTTGATCATTCATATAAGGCAATGAATAACGTACAACACTAAGTATTACCGCCACCACGACCAAGCTTAAGGCAACTAGTGCCCAAAGTTTTTTGATCAGATAGGCGGCATAAAATGACGCACTTTTGGCTTCGGTTTTCACGTTTCAGGCTACTTACATCATGACAACATCAAATTTGTCTTGGTTATATAACAGTTCAGTATGAACCTTAATTTGTTTGGTGACGAACATTTCCAGTTCCGCCAACATATGAGACTCCTCACCTAACAAAGCTTCGGCTACCGCTGGTGCTGCATAAACCACAAATTTGTCTGCGTCGTATGCGCGAGAAACTCGAACAATTTCGCGCATAATTTCAAAACATACCGTTTCTACGGTTTTGACAGAGCCGCGGCCTTTACATACAGGACATTCACCACATAGAACATGTTCTAGGCTTTCACGGGTTCTTTTGCGTGTCATTTCGATTAAGCCAAGCATAGTGAAACCATGGATATTGATTTTGGCTCGGTCTTTATTCGTGGCTACCTCTAGGCTGTGCATCACCCTTCTTTTGTGATCATCCACTGTCATATCAATGAAGTCGATTAGGATCATGCCCCCCAAGTTGCGCAACCGCAGTTGACGTGCAATAGCCTGAGTGGCCTCAATATTAGTATTGAAAATAGTTTCTTCTAAATTACGGTGACCAACAAAGGCACCCGTATTGATATCGATTGTGGTCATCGCTTCGGTTTGGTCGATGATCAGGTAACCACCTGATTTTAAATCTACCCGCCTTTCTAACGAGCGTTGACATTCATTCTCAACATCGTATAAATCAAAAATAGGTCTTTCACCAGGGTAATATTCTAAAAGCTTATGAAGCTCTGGCACATATTCTTCAGTAAACTGCTGCAACTCTTGTAGAGACAGTTTCGAATCGACTCTAATTTGATCTAGCTGGGTTCCAACAAAGTCTCTTAATACGCGACGTGCTAACGGCAAATCTTCATACAGAATGTGTGATTTGTTTTTCATTCGAGAACGAATTTTTTGCCACAAACGTTTGAGAAAATCGGCATCTTGAATGAGTTCTTGTTCTTTAACGCCTTCAGCCGCAGTACGTAATATAAAACCACCGTCTTCACTACAAAAACCTTGGACTAGTGCTTTTAGGCGCTCTCTTTCTACTTCATCTTCAATACGTTGAGATACGCCAACATGTTCAACGCTGGGCATAAATACCAAATAACGGGAGGGGATTGTAATATCAGTGGTCAGTCTAGCGCCTTTGGTGCCTATTTGGTCTTTCACCACTTGTACAACGATATTTTGCCCATCTCTAACCAGCTCTCGAATATCTTTCTTTTCGATATGGTTAGGAGATACTTCTTCTTCCACTTCACTATGAACAGCGATGTCAGAGGCGTGTAAAAATGCAGCCTTATCCAAACCTATGTCGACAAATGCTGCTTGCATACCGGGCAATACTCTGCTGACTTTTCCGCGATAAATATTTCCAACTAGGCCTCGCTTTGTGTGCCTTTCTATATGAATTTCTTGCAGAATACCGTTTTCAATCAGTGCGACACGTGACTCAGAAGGGGTAACATTGATTAATAGTTCAGCACTCATTTATGATCCCAAATTCAGTTAATAACATTCTCGTTTGGTATAAGGGTAGCCCCACAACAGCGCTATAACTACCTTTAATATGTTTCACAAATTGTCCACCTAAGCCCTGTATGCCATAACTTCCAGCTTTATCTTGAGGTTCACCAGTTTGCCAATACCAAGCCATTTGCTGTGTACTTAGAGGGCCAAAACAGACCTTAGTTTCAACGACAATGGTTTTTTGTTGTTTAGCGCTGGTGATAGTAACGGCAGTGAATACTTGGTGGCTGTTATCGGACAATATACTCAACATACGCATTGCGTCAGCTTTGTCTTTGGGCTTGCCTAAAATGCAGCCCTGCGCTACTACTATTGTATCAGCACCTAATACTAATTTTTTCGCTCCCGCTCTTTTATAACCAAAACTAGACTTTTCTTGAGCCATTCTTTGAACATACGCGTCTGGAGTTTCATGGCTTAGCACAGTCTCGTCAATATTTACTGGGTATTGACTGTATGGTACGCCGATTTGTTTGAGTAATTCAGCTCTGCGAGGAGACTGAGAAGCTAGAAGCAGCATCATTAATTCAGGCGCAGTTGGCGACGAACTTTACGTAGTAACCAGAATAGCCAAGGCCATATGACCATTGAGCTAGCTACGGGCCATAGATAATCAAATAAGAAATAAATATCAGTGATCAAATGTTGTAACCAAAAGATCACTAGGTTATATAAGGCCGCCATAATGCCAATGATGATAGATTGTTGCCAAACAGAATAGTTGCGCAAGCGCTTATAATTTGTGGCTAATACATAAATGCATAAACTCATTGCAAAACTATGTACACCTATACTGGTGCCCAGTAATATATCGAGTATTAGGCCAGTAAAAAATGCTGCGCCTACGTTAATTCTGTTGGGCAACGCAAGTGCCCAATAACTCAAAACCAATAACACCCAATCTGGACGATACAAATCGGCAATGGCCGGCATAGGCATGATCTGTAGTACCAAGGCGATAACAATGCTCAGTGTAATAGCATAGTGACGAATGCTCATTTTACAGTTATCCCCGTGTCAAGAGTGTCGCCAAGCGTGCGCTCTGACCAAAGTAGTAATAAGTATTTCAAGCGGTCCAGTTGCGCAACAGGTGTTGCTCTAACTTGAGAAAAAGGTCTGCTTTCATCTCGAATAATAGAGGTGATGGTAGCTACCGGATAGCCTTCTGGAAATACATTACCTAAGCCAGAGGACAATAAAACATCGCCTATTTTTAAGTCACTACTGTGAGCAACATGTTGGATTAATAGTTCGTTTAAGCTACCTGAGCCGGACACCACTAAACGTACGTTATTTCGAGCCACCCGAACAGGGATGGCGTGAGTTACATCAGCTATAAGCAATACACGACTATTAGTCGAACTCACTTGCATGATTTGCCCCACAATACCTTTATCATCGAGAACAGGTTGCCCTTCAAAGACATCATGAATAGCCCCTTTATTGATAACAATTTGATGACTATAAGGGTTGTTGTCCACCGCCATGAGCTCTGCCACAACTTTGCGCGTGTTGTCTTGTACGGGAGAATTTAACAGGCTGCGCAAACGGTCATTTTCTTCTTGCAAAAAGGTTAGGCGCTGCAGTTGGCCATTCATTAACATGGCATCATGGGTTAATTTGGCATTGTCATTAAACAAACGTTCGTGAGAAACAAAACGACTGGCACTGGCATTGAGCAATTGACCGGGGAGGTTAGCTAGGTATTGTAGGGGGCTGACAAGTGAATTGAGATACACCCTAGTTGTGCCAAACCCATTGAATTTATGATCGAATACAATAAGACAGATAGACAGCAAAAGGGCCAAAGCTAACCTGTTAGGCAGAGAGGGACCACTTGAAAACATTAAATTCATTATTGTCTGCCTGAAGGCGACATCATGTCGCCTTGTTTACTAAGAAAATGCAATGACTACTATTCGTAGCTAAAAAGATCGCCTCCGTGGATGTCGATCATTTCAAATGCTTTCCCGCCTCCCCTAGCAACACAGGTGAGTGGATCATCAGCGATAACCACTGGAATACCGGTTTCTTCCATAAGCAAACGGTCTAAATCTTTAAGTAACGCTCCACCGCCCGTTAAGACCATGCCACGCTCTGAAATATCAGAGGCTAATTCTGGAGGAGATTGTTCAAGCGCAACCATAACGGCTGATACAATACCCGTTAAAGGTTCTTGCAAGGCTTCAAGAATTTCATTGCTGTTTAGAGTAAATCCACGAGGTACGCCTTCTGCTAAATTGCGTCCGCGTACTTCAATTTCTCTAACTTCTTCACCCGGATAAGCAGCGCCGATTTCATGTTTAATACGTTCAGCCGTAGCCTCGCCTATAAGCGATCCAAAGTTACGACGAATGTAAGAAATAATCGCCTCATCGAACTTGTCGCCACCAATTCTCACTGATGATGAATAAACGATACCATTTAGTGAAATAATCGCTACTTCTGTGGTACCGCCACCTATATCTACCACCATTGAACCGGTCGCTTCGGAAACAGGTAGGCCAGCACCAATAGCAGCAGCCATAGGTTCATCAATCAAATAGACTTCACGAGCCCCAGCGCCTAACGCAGACTCTCGAATGGCACGTCGCTCAACCTGAGTCGAACCACAAGGCACACATACCAGCACTCTTGGGCTAGGACGTAAAAAATTATTATCGTGTACTTGTTTGATGAAATGCTGAAGCATTTTTTCTGTGACATAAAAGTCGGCAATAACACCGTCTTTCATCGGTCGAATCGCTTTTATGTTACCAGGAGTTCTGCCCAACATTTGTTTGGCTTCTCGCCCCACTGCCGCAACACTTTTTGGCCCGCCGGCGCGTTCTTGACGAATTGCGACAACAGAGGGTTCATTTAGAACAATACCTTGGTCTTTAATATAGATAAGGGTATTCGCAGTACCGAGGTCGATTGATAAATCGTTGGAAAACATTCCCCGTAGCTTTTTGAACATGTAAAAACCGCACTTTGGTTGATAAGAAAAATATTCCGCTAACTGTACCAATGCACCATGATTTCGGCAAGTACAGAGCATCAACAAGGTCATAAAAATAGTGGTTTCAACACATTTTTATGAATTAGACGTTAAAAGACACTACAAAACTGTGTTATTGATTATAGTAGGCTCATAATTTAAGTGGCAAACCTAAGTACTCGCATGAACGAAGATAGACTTAAAAAGCGTTATGAAAGAGAGCGAAAAGCTCGACAAGCTGCTGAAACAATTTTGGAAAAAAAATCCCTTGAATTATATCAACGGAATAAAGAGTTAGAAGAGTTCAAAGAAAATTTAGAAAAACAAGTCTTTGAGCGCACCCATGAAGCAGAAAAAGCAAAAACTGAAGCCCGTGAAGCAAATCTAGCTAAGTCACAATTTTTGGCAAATATGAGCCATGCAATAAGGACTCCTTTAACGGCTATTATTGGATTTGCCGAAGTATTGTTGCAACACAGTCCTAGTCGCGAGGAAAGAGTCAAATATCTCACTACGATTATTGGCAGTGGTCGCCACTTAACCACATTATTAGGTGAAATATTAGATGTAAGCAATATTGAAAATCAAAAATTGGAACTTAATCCCTTACGCTTTAATCTTCCGAATTTACTGCAAAGTATTGAACAAATTTATGTGTTTAATTGCCAAAAAGAGCAACTTGAATTTGCCTTGATAATTGACTCTGTTTTACCTGAATGGATAGTGGCAGACCCTACTCGAATCAAACAGGTAATTGATAACTTATTAAGTAATGCGATTAAGTTTACTCAATCAGGGAGTATCAGCTTACATGTGAAATTTTCCTTTAGCTCTAACACCTTACATATTGATGTGGTTGATACTGGTCAAGGCATTGATGATGATAAACAAACCTTGATATTTGACTATTTTAGCCAAGGTGACGCGAGTATTACGCACAATTTTGGTGGCACGGGGTTAGGTCTATTTATAACTAAAAGTTTGGTTGAATTAATGGGTGGGGAGGTCGAACTCGAGTCCACCTTAGGCGTAGGCTCAAAATTCTCTATGTCTATTGTCTGCCAAGAATATGGAGGTGAATGTAAATCTCTAAAAAGTAGAGATATTATTGCTCATCAATCTGTGATAATTCCTTCATTGGTCGGCAACATTCTGTTGGTGGAAGACACTGAAGTCAATCAACAGCTGATTACTTTGAATTTGCAACAAACAGGAGCCAAAGTAGACTTGGCGATAAATGGGTTAGAAGGTTTGCAAAAGGCACTGACAGGTGAGTATGATTTAGTTTTAATGGATATTCAGATGCCAGTAATGGATGGTAAGGAGGCGATGAAATCACTCAAGCAATTAGGTGTAAATCTGCCAATTTATGCACTAACAGCTAATGTAATGCCCTCAGACATACAGGAATATGCAGATATTGGCTTTACAGGTACGCTTTGCAAACCTCTTGAATTAGAAAACCTATACCAAGTACTCAGTCAACATTTAACAGTGTGTGGCGATAAAGTAGCCAATAAGGTCCAAGAGACCAAGTTAATCGCTCAAGATCCTAAGATCAAAGCATTATTTTATACTGAGTTAGATAAGCAACATGTTGAATTAACTGAAAATATACACAATCTTGACTATGCGGGTTTGATTCGAATCACGCATGTAATTAAGGGCTCAGCAGGAAGTTTTGGTCATAATAATTTAACCAATCTAGCTGCGCATGCTTTGCTATTATTAAGGCAAAAACAGTATGTAGAGGGAGTCCACCATTGTACTAACCTTAATCATAAAGTAGCGGAAGTGTTAAATGAGTATAACGATTAATATTTTATTAGTAGATGATGTTGAATATAGTAGAGAGTTATTACGCGCTGCTTTACTAGCCTGTATACGTGAACACAAAGTAGATATTGAAGCGAATTTCTTTCATTCTTCTACGGGTGAATCAATACCCGAACAAATAACCTTACGTCACATTAATTTGGTTTATTTAGACATCGAATTACCTCACACAAGTGGTCTTGAGGTGTTAAAACAAATCCGTCAAACCGAGCCGAACATAATGGTAGTGATGGTTTCTGGTGAAAGTTCGGCAGAGAATGTAACGGCTGCAATTAAAAGTGGTGCGAATGGCTTTATTGCTAAACCTTTTAATTACGGGCGTATTTTAGAATCGTTACAAAACTATCTCAATAAGGCGCATAAACCATGAAGGCTTAGCGGCGAGTCTGACTAAAAGATCCGACTCGCTGTTATTATTAAGTTAAGTTGGCTTACTGTTCGCGGACTACTCTAAAGCCGATATAGTTAGAACGGAAGCTGCTGTCTAATTCCATCCTTGTGGATACACGTGCTAAACGAGGTGCAAAGTTCCAAGCGCCGCCACGAACAACTGAGCTACTTTCTGCTTGATTGCTTGTGGTCCATTCCCAGACATTGCCAACTGTGTCGAATAAACCAAAATCATTACGTTCAAATGAACCTACTGGAGCAGTGCTCACATTTGACCATTGGCTACCACACCATCCGCAGTTAGCGTTATCAGTGCTGACACCTTCACCCCACCAATAATCCGTCTCTTTGCCTGCTCTTGCCGCATATTCCCAGCGCGCTTCACTAGGTAGTTTATAGGCCTGACTACTGGCTTGCGAAATCCACTCAACGTAGGCTTTAGCATCGTGCATACTGACACATACTACTGGACTATTATCATTTTGCACAAATCCAGGAGTACGCCAATTACGGTCATCTTTCCATACTGCTTGACCATCTTCGTATGCTGCACAGCCTTTTTGTTTTTCAGCATCAGTGACGTAACTTGTAGAATTCACGAAAGTCTCAAACGCTTTTACGCTTATTTCTGTTTCGCTAATACCAAATGACTGTTTTAAATCCTGAGTTTGTACAGGGCGTTCGTTATCTAAACCGACACCTGTGATATCACCCATGCGAAAACTGCCCGCAGGTACCACTACTAAATCAGGACCAGGAATATCACCTGCTAAAATATCCTGAATGCGTTCACCTTTGCTAAAGGTATATTGTGAACGGTCCAACTCGATCTTTAAAGTTTTGGGCTCAGATAAAGTGACCTTTTGGCGACTTGGTTCGTAACCACGTTTAACCACTTCTAAGTCATGTTCACCTGATGGCAACATGACCTGTAATTTAGTAGAGCCATAGCTCACACCATTGATAAATACTTCATCATCAAACACGTTTGAGCGGACTGTCAATTCGTACATTACAGATTCATCAGTCGCCATTGGAGATAAGTTAACACTTGAAATTTGTACATTTTCGTTGGCTTTAAAATTAACGCAGTAACGTCTGTCTAAGCCTAATAATTCACAACCCTCAGAGCGTTTTAAATTACCCTGTAATTCTAAATTCATTTTAACGTTAAAGTTGCCCTGACCACTAAAGTTGCTATCAGCCACTTCGCTACGCAAAACTTGTACCGAGGCATCAGAGGTTTGTCGTCTTTTTTCTGCTTCAACTGATTCACTTAAACCGTCAAACACACTGTCTAAGAAACGCTTCGAAGCTTTTTGTTTGGCCAGTGATTTACCGCGATTGATACATTTTGTAATGGTTTCGTCTTTGTCGCAGGCAATGTTGTGACTGACTACAATCGCTTCTTGGCGATTAAACTCTTGATACAAACGATCGATTCGAGCGCTGTTTAGCTGCTCTTTTAAGCCCTCAATAGTGTTTAGTAGACTGTGTTTAGAGATTTGCATTTGTTCAACATCTTGCAATTCACCTTGCCATTGGTTGTATTTGTCAGTGATGGCGTCTTTGATTGCTTTGTGGGTTCTTACTGCTTTTGCATAAGTCCCAATAATCGGGGAGATATCTAACTCTGGATCATCAATCACTTTTTCGTATTGCAAATTCATCTCAATCAGCGCTGATTGCCTATCTGCGTCAGCGAGGGTGGCATTTTGACGAAGTTCACTAAGTTCCCTTTCCAAACTTGCAGCGTTGGCAATTTGAGCTTCAAGTGAGCTGTTGTAATTATCGTATTCGGATTGTTTTACAGATATCTTGTTTTCAACATCTGCAACCGATAAGTCGGCCGCCAAAATATTTTGGCTAAACGAAAGGGCAATGATAAGAGTAAATTGAGCTATACGGTTCATTATTCGGTTCCAAACTGGTTGCTTGACGGCAACTATTTTTATTGTCATGACATAAATCGGGCGTAACGTTACCAGATCACAACTTTGTGTAGCCTATGCTATTGAGTTACAACAAAAAGCGCAAGCATGTTACATAGGCAAAAGCCATTTTATTGGCTTCTGTTAAGTAAAACAGGGCTAATTAAACACTTCTCGCCAATGAATGATCCTGTCATTGCCTCTAAATAGGCCAAAGCTGACAGTTGCTTTAGGAAAGTCATCAGTATTGATGAAGCCATTCCCGTTCCAATCGTAATTTAAATAAGTTGGCCAAGTGACATCCAGATCCGTTGGATCTAACCAAATATTTAGCTCACCAGCTGTACCAGGGGGATTGAGCTCAAATTGGTTGCCAACTGAAAGCCCGAGCATTATGGTGCCTTCACTGGTGACGCTGCCAACTAGGCTAGCTAAACTATTGTCAGTTAATTCGATTTCTCCACCTGACTGCGTAAAATCAATATTGGTACAGTTATCATCAGTATTGATCAGCCACTGATTATCTTCAAAATATTCCGCTTTTATTGGCACATTGAGTGGTTCAGTTTCAGGGCCGTATGTGCTTTCCAATGTTAAGCGACCATAACGCATTTGTGTGCCGTTTACTTCGTCTATGTCCCATCCTAAACAGGTGTTGTCAGAATGACTGCTCTGATAACAAACCGTATCTTCGATGCCGTTTTGATCGGCAAAAGTATTGCTAAAAAAATTGCTGGCGAACGCGAGAGTGAGTTGTGCTTCAAAAGGTGACACAGGAGAAAAAGCGCTATTGTCATCTGGATTAACTTTGTTATACCGGAAGTGGCCGTTGTGTATCGTGATTGTGCCGGAACCATCGTAATTATCGTTGTTGGCGACCACTGGTTCGTCGCCTAAGTCAATCACACTGGCAGATTTTTCTTTAGCATAGGTCGAACTATCGAGGTAACTTAAATTAGCTTCCAAAGTGGCTTCATTAGGCAAATAGTTCCAATAAGTATCGCTGTAATTTGACGTTATTGTGTCAAGGGCATTGTATGCGGTTAAGGTAAACTTTGGCGATGTTTCAAATTGAATAGTTTGACCAAGGTAGCTAAATGTATTGCTGCAGGTATCCGCCAACGTTGGCGTATCTGTTAACACAACATTAAAATAGGCAGGATAAAAATCGCCTAAGGTTAAAATGCCATTCGATACAATTTCATTGCCAAGGTAATTTAAATCTTTAAAGTCTACTTGTATTCGCCCCACCTCATTGTAATAAGCTTGGTTAAAACTGTATTCACCCGCTACAAAGTGATCATCAGCCGTGCTAGAACTGATGTCTGGTGTATTAGAAAATAGCCCAGTGCTAGTCCTTGTGCCTGCTCCTGAATATTTAAAATTACCGTTTTCACCTGTGCCGCTTGGGGCAACCTTAGTGACCTTTAATTGGGGGGTTTCAGCTTGGTAATTAGGTAGTAAATTATCGTTGGTACCATATGCACCGATAACAAAAGTAAAGTCTTCGCCTGCTACGTAGTTATTTTGCTCGCCCACAGCACCGTATATTAATTCAGTTTGTGCCACGCTAAGTGCTAAATAACTAGGGTAAACATCAACGGTTTCGATATCAGAATGAGTAATAGTTACACCTTCCACATCAGCTTGAACGCTTAAGGTTAATCGTCCAGCATCTGGATAATTGAGTACGGCTAAACTAGCCACACCTAGATTATTGAATTCAACTTCAATACTGCCAGTATTATCACCGGTACCATCCCCTGAAATAGCAATACCATTCAATTGAGTTAGACATTGATTAGGTGAGTCGCAGTTATAGGTTAGGTTTATTTCTTGTATGCCTTCTAATAATGCTTCACACACATTTTCGTTGCTGCGTACTGCCCTCAAATTAACATTTGAAAAATTATTAGCCGCCAGTTGGTCAGCAAGAGTGTCACCAATATTCGCCCCATAAATTTCAAAACCATCATTTGCAAACGTTATCTCACAGGTTTCAGTACTTGCATTAAAACAAGTCAAATTGGCATCTGGGCTAGCACTGACTTTTGCTAAAGTGACGGTACCTTCATCTGTCACTCTTAAGTTTGTGCTGGTTTGTCCGGTAAAAACTAAAGTGTCACCGCCTTCAAAGCCAGAGGGAGATAAAGTGATTGAGGTTTCTTGATCAAATAAAGTGTCACAGCTTGCATCTGCACAGGCTTTTATGATCATGGCTTCTGCTTCACAAGTAAACCCTCTCGTGTCGTGCAATATTTCAAAATGGTCGACTGTACTAACAGGACAAACTCTGGCACTGCCGTCGTAATTGTCACCATTTAATTGGTTGGTATAAATTGCACTAACATCGCTAGCAGATAGGAGTAAATTGAACACTAGCAGTTCATCTAATTGCCCGTTAAAGTTCTCCCTACTGAAACTGCCTTCTATTCGGCCAATGCTCGAAAACGTGTTGCTAACGTCACCAGCACTAGAGCGTACGCTACTCTCTAAATTTCCGTCTACAAACACTTGTGTGTTGCCGCTGGTACTATCCCAAGTTAACACTATGTGGTGCCAAACATCATCGTTTACGGCGGTACTTGATTGAGCAGAACTACTGGAACCTTTTTGGATCCGCATATGGCCTGAGGCATCCAGGTATCCCCAAAAAATATCGTTGCTTCCCCTTCTTTGCTCAATACCGAGTATTCCAGGGGCTGCCCAGGCTGCGTTATTGCCGCTTTGCGTCGTTTTAATCCAGAAAGATAGACTAGCGGTAGAGTTGAGGGTTGAGTCGATCCCATCTGCATTGATGTAATCCCCTGTGCCATCAAATGTTCCTGCACGGCAAACTTGCCCCTCAGTAATAGTGGTGGTGTCTCCAATTCTCCTACCATCAAAATTGCTAGTCGAATTGTCATCGACTTCACCACTGCTGCCATCCCAACTCAATTCATCAAAACGGTACTCTAATACAGGTACCCTAGTTGCCGCCTCAACCTCATCGCCAATGGATACATGCCCTCCTTGATCTTGAACCAAATCATAACTTTGTTTTATCCAGTCTGGTGATCTGACCACGTTAGAGACACGGACTTCATCAATTAGACCTTTTAAGTCACCACCTGACCAGTCAGGATAGCCACCTATATGGGAGCCAAAGTTGGTCTTATTAATAGTCTCACTGGGGGCTGCGCCATTTGCATTACCGTTCAGATATAAAGTTGTGGTAAAGCTGTTTCGAGTGACAACAACGTGATTCCAAGCGTTTATGTTAAGGTTGGTGTTGTTGTAGAGTGCGTTATCGTCATTGCGCCAGTGTTCAATTTTTCCATTATCTTTGTCGAGACCAACCGATGCACCATAACTGCCGTATTGATACATTAACGGGTAGCTCCTGTCTCCAAAGTCACTAAATGGTTTGACCCACAGCGCTATGGTCCAATTAACGGTACTAAGATCCAATGAATCGTGTGTACCTAAGTTTATGTGAGTTTTGTCTCCAACATCAAAATCCAATGCCTTACCTATTTTACCCGAAGTCGATACAGGACTATTTTGCGGTGTGCCGTTATTTGAATTAGACGTTGAGTCTAGATTGGTAGCATTGGTACTTTCGCTCAGATGCCACACCCCTTTGTGACTGCTAACCCAAGTGCCACTAGCATTTTCGCCGGTCGTGGCTGAGGCATTGCCGTAATAAACTGCAATCGTTTTTCCCGCTGCCGGTAAGCTGTCTATCTCGACCCATACATCGGCACTTGCTGCGGTGTATGTTTCTATCTCAAAATCCAGTTCAGAACCACTATTTGCGCAGCTGGTGTTAATAAAGCGAATGTCGTAGTAATTAGACTGCATGTCTGAGTCATAGGCTAGGTCGATATAGGCTGGGAAATTACTTAGAGTGGTGGTGCCAGTGTTGGCAATCGTTATGTCACGGCATTTAGTCCAATTTGTGTCCCACCACTGCGCTTCCTCGATCACTAATTCATTATTGCTGGTATCAGATAAATCGCCATCGGCATCTGCCGAGGTAGCAACCACGTTGTATGTGTCAAGTGGCAGAGGTGTAATACTACTCAAGTCGAGCGTCCAGTTATCGCTCGAATTTGTCAGTTCGCTACTGTTTGACAGTGCATAGGTCACCGAGTTGACCATAACGGTAAGGCTGGTCGCGACCGAGCTCGAATAGGTACCATAAATAATCGGAGTGGTATCGGTGGTCGTTTGGCTGAAAACTGTTGGATTGACCATCGATGGTAAGGGCGTACATTGGCTATCTGAGGGACTGCAAGTACCATTCACAGTAGAATTATCGTCGATGTACAAACTGCCGCCTATTGTAGTGACGTTAGCCGTTAAATTAGCGTTTTTATGAATGGTCACGTTTCCTGATGCGGTTAAATTAGTAAAAACCATAGACGCAGAACCATCGATATGAAGTGTTGTGGCATTCACATTGAAAATATGGACACCCTTGTCGACCGATGTATTATCGGCGACTTTGAATTCTCCAGAAACATTTAAGGTGACATCACTCGTTAGAACAATGCTATGGTTTTTTCCAATTCTTACTTCGCTAGTGCAAGTATATGTAGGTCCAGAGCCAGAACAAGATGCAAAGGGACCGCTATCAATATTTGCCGGAAGAACATAGTTAGTCGCACTGGCGCTACTGAGTTGTAACAACAGACATACTAATATCGACAGAACCAAAGTTTTTATCATTTTAAGCACCATTTTTTCAGTGAGATTATTGACACATTGTGCAGGATCACAATCATCAGTAACGCTAGCTGGTTAGCCAGTTTTGATGATTGCAACACATCAACATTTATACTCTTGTTAAGCAGTACCTATCTGACAGCTACCGGTACTTTCAAAACGATGATGAGTATAGGTTGCATAGTCTCTGCATTGCAGGGTTTCAAACTCACGGCCAAAATTAAATAAAGCGACTATAAAGGAGATAAATGTTTTCACGACTACTCGCCCTCCAACATCGCATCAACATAAACAAAACGTGTCACGTTGATTTTACCTGCGGTACATTGCCCAGTGCTCCTAAAGGTCAAATAATTAAAGGTTTTGCCGCCGTCTACAATATCTTTAGACGGGCTTTCTTCAACGTTATAGCTGCAATTTTCTAAGCCAGTTACACCATTAAATATTTTTTCAGGGAGATGAGTACAACTCGCACCAAATTCGTCTGCCACAGCGCACTCTATTCCAGCTCGTGCTGCGTTTAATGCGCGTTGACCTAATACTTCATGAATAATAGCTTCCGACGAAGATGATAAGAGCCTGGTCATAGTGAGACCTAAAAGGGCCAAAACAATAATCACAAATAGAGCAATGACTAACATGCTGCCACGTTGAGCGACAGGTTTGGCTGTTAAATTGTGGCGATAAAAATTAGGGTACATTAGGAATATGTACCTCGCTGGAATAGTTGATGATTTCTTCGTTTCGCTCAAATCCTAGTAAAATATGTACCATGCTATTGCGGGTTAAAGTGGCACCATAAATTTTAAAAGGTGCCTCATCAGAATTGTTAAAATCATTGCTTATGTTTTCAGCCATCAATGTGCCTGAAGAATACACCAACTGAGTTTCAGTTATGTTTCCCTCATTTCGAAATATGCTGCGATTGCTGCTGTTAGCACAGTAACTAACAGTTCTTCTGGCAATGTATAGGCGTGAAGCAGGGGAGTGATCATCAAAAGCTGCCGCTAGGGTTAATTGCGCCGTTCCATTGGGGTCGTCAGCTGTGGAGCAGGCGCTGTCAGCGCCACCATCGCTGCAGGCAGTCATTTGTATCCGTTTGTTTAGACTTACGTCATATACTTCATTGTTATTAGTCGGATAGACAACAGCAAAATCACCTGCTTGCCAAATGAAACCATCCGGATTATTACCCCATTCAACAACAGTCGCCTGAGTGGAAGTATCGGGTAACACAGATAAGCTAGTATAAAAGCTGCCCCACTCTAAAGGCACAAACTCAACACATTGAATGGTTCCACTACTATTTGCTGTCACTCTCGCGCTATTTGGGATGGCCATGCGTAATTCGCGATTGATACGCTCTACTACAAAACGACTATCACCCAAAAGCTGGTCACGTTCAGTAACATCAGAATATATTTCAACACCAGTACGGATAAAACCTGATATGCCAACCGACACCACGCCCAAAACGATAATCACAGTGATTAATTCAATTAATGTAAACCCACGATTTGTCTTACCGAAATGAAGCATTAATAATTGCTCCTAAATGTTGAGAATATTATATCTTCATCATTAGGAGTGGTGACAGTGACAGTAATTAGCTTTGTATTGCCGACTATTGTATCTGCAATACCGTCCATATTTGCATCATAAACCACGCGGACATTAACACTGAATCCTTGATATAAATTGCTACCAGCCAACACTGTTGTCTGGTCTAGAGCGTTTTTTATCTGATCATCAGACACTGTTAAGCCATTGTAGTCGTCAACATCATCAAAACTTTCGCGGGTCTCACCATCTGGGCCTAAGTAAGCAATGCTGGTGCAGTTAGTCATGCAAAAGTTTGAACCACCTGTGCGATCAGAGTTTTCATCAAAAGACTTGCTAGCAATCTCATTGATCATTGACTGACCTAGCTCAGCCGCCCGTACTTGAAAAATCGGATCAACACTCTTTATCGCTTGAGGCACAATTAACGAAGTAAACATAACCAGCGCAATGGAAAAGACTATTATGCCAATCACCAATTCAATTAAGGTAAAACCAGCTGATTTATTCACATGCATGAATATAACCCTCTGACTCAATACAAACTGATACCGTCGTTTCACCAGTTAAGGTGATTTTGCAGCTAGCGCTACAATCTGCACCACCTTGCTTGGGACGGCCTAAACCATCAAAGTCGATATAATCAAAATTAGGCGTAGTCGTTAAACCCACCCCTTCTTTGCTCATTTCTGTGGCGTTAGTTGTGAGGTAATCAGGATTATTATAATCAATAGCGCTACCACAGGTATCGTCTTTGTCGCCAATTGGTGCATAAGTTAATACAGGTGGACCAAAAGCAGGCGTGGCTGAAGTGTCAAGAATGACTTTAAAACAATAACCATCACGATTGTCATACATTGCTCGGGTTTGCATATTACGTAAGGTGGATATGAGTCTTGCTTGATAAGTATATTCGGCAAAACCAGAGGTACCAGAAAACCGACTAAAAACTGAAACAGATAGAATGCTGATTAAAATAATCACAGTGATTAGTTCTACGAGAGTAAAACCTTTGTGCCTGAAGGAGTAACATGAATTATTTAACATCATTCCAACTATCGCGTGATATGACTCATATTGAGTATATTTTAGTAGAGCAAGGGGAATTCTCCCCTTGCTCTACTATTTAAAATCTAAAAGGTTAACAGCCACCAGTGACTGCTGTTACTGATGCTAAGATAACAGCACTAGTTGCTTCTGTGTATAACACATGGCAGCTAGCATCAGTTGCAGTCGTTAACGTATAATCAATTGTAGGTGAGCCTGTCGCAGGAATAATTGCAAACGTACCAACCGCTGGAACATCATCAGTACCAGCACCTATTCCACGCACTAAAGTAAAGTCAGTAGTTCTGATATCAACCCAGCCAGATAATGTTGTGACTGTGGTTTTTTCGGCATCGGGATACCCAAAATCAGTATCAACGGTTTGTCCGCCTACGAATACTTGTGTCGTTGGTCCAGCGGCTTCCGCCGTTTTTTGCTCACCTGCAATAGCAGATTTGGCATAAACCAATTGCGAACCACCCCGCAACGCAGCTTTTACACCTTGTAAGGTAGAAGCAGTTGCATCACCCTGAATATCAATAAATTTAGGTGCTGCGGTAACAGCTAAAATACCTAAAATTACGATCACGATAATTAATTCAATTAATGTAAAACCACGTTGTTGTTGCATTATTTTTTTCCTTAAAGGAGCGTTTTTAAACTAAGTCCCTGAAATTATTAGATGTTTTATACCATTTAAACATCAGTTAAAACTAATTACTTATGTTTTTTAGTTATCTTTTTTTATACCTGAGTATGCTTTTTGAGCTACAAGTTCGAAGCCATTTTTAAACTCACAGCTGTTTTTAATTATTACTAAATACTATCACCTGACCAATTCTTGGATCATAAATAAATCCGTTTCCTGCTAGATTATCTGTTGGTTCGGTGGTGCGATTTTTGACTGTTTGAGTTAGATAGTAATAACAGACATCATTGCCACCTGAACCTTCACCTGTTCTTACATTAGTAAAATATCGGTAATCTTCAAATGGACGTTCGTTCCAATCAGAAGATATAGTCGGGGCACTTTGCATGATTAGGTTGAATATACTCTCGCAGTCTAAAGTACTCATTTGGTCATCTTCACTGCTGCTATCGGTGTTTAATTGTCCTGTTGGGTAACCCGTATCTTTATCGATACCAACCTGGATGCTTTCAATAGTGACAAAAGTTGAATTAGATGCATTATTTTCTTTAGGGCGTCCTTCTAACTCCCATTCAGCTCGGACTAGACCGACACCTGTGGCAAAACCGCCGGCTACGCCATCTACAGTGGCATCTTCGGCATCAGCTGTAACATCGAGAAGTCTTGGTAAAGCAGTCGCGGCTAACAATCCCAAAATTACCACAACGATCACAAGTTCAATTAGGGTAAAGCCCGAAGCCATCTTTTTAGTGCGGTTAGAATACATATTGGTTTCAACTCTAGCGTTGTTGCTCATGATTGCGCTCCTAAAAGGTTTTTCACCTGCGAAGTTTTTAAGTAGGGTAGTCATTGTTTTACCTTTAATACTTGACCCGAAAACACTTTGTATTCGAAGTATGGGCCAGTTGATAATCGATATCGACAGACAGAGTCCAAAACATTATTAGTGAGTTTTAACCCATCATAATATTCTGCAAAAATCTTAAAGCCATCTATATCCATAGGAATATTTAACACCATATTCCAAATTTCGGCACAGCCCTCTGAGGTGGGTTCGGCCTTGGGCCAGCCTAAGCGACTCATAAAGATTGGTTTTCTGTCTTTTTCAACTAAGGTGTTGTTTTCGCCTATTTTATTTGAATATGTAATTAACATCACAATTTCGGGTCGACCTTCACCTTGCCACTGCCAATGTGAATTACTGACACTAGTAGAAAATTGCTCAGCAAAATTTTCTAATGCCATACGCCTGATATTGGTAGTGCTATCGTTTAAGTAAACGATAAAACCCAACATCAGGCTGACAAATACCAATACTACTGTGATATTCACATATAGGCTACGGCTACGTTCGTCTGTTGCTTGATTTCTTTGCATAATGTTAGCCTTTAATTGCTCCCATCATTTCCCACATTGGGGTGAAAATACCCAAGGCCAGTATTAGTACCATGCCTGCAACAACACTAATTAAGACGGGTTCAATTTTTGACATGAGACTTTTTAAATCATAGTCGACTTCGCGCTCATAAAATTCTGCCACTTCGGCTAATAACTCGTCTACGCGGCCTGTTTCTTCACCCACATTGATCATTTGTAAGACTAAAGGCGTGAACAACTTACTGCTACTGGCCACTCTGGATAGACTTTCACCTTTTTCAATATTCTTTCGCATACTCAAAATACGTTCTGCCATAAAGGCATTGTTGACTGCTTCTGCGACTAAATTTAGCGCCGACGTTAGTGGTACACCAGAGACCAACATCATAGAAAAACTGCGGGCAAATCGACCTAATAATGTACGTTCAAAAATGCTACCAACTATAGGTAACTTTAACTTAGTTCGGTCCCATTTATAACGGCCATTTTCAGTGCGTAAATACCTAATTAGTAAGAATATCAGAAGGGCAATGCCGACTAGCAGATAGGGCCATTTAGTAATAAAGAAACTAGAAGTGGCCAACAATATACGGGTCATTAAAGGCAGTTCAGCACCAAAAGATAAAAACATATCTGCAAAAATAGGAATAACGAAAATGTTCATGATCACCATAGCAATCACAATGGCAATCATCACGAACATAGGGTAACGGGTCGCCGCTTTGATTTGTTTGCGGGTTTCTTGTTCTCGCTCAAGGTAAAATGATAGCTGTAAAAAGGCTTCATCTAACTTACCGGTGTTTTCACCTACATGTACAATGCTGACAAATAACCGACCAAACACTTGGTTATGTTTGTTTAATGCTGAAGATAAGGTGCGACCTCGTTCTAGCTGATCTGCCACATCATCTAGTGCCATAGCCATACGTTTAGAGCCAGTGGTGTCAGCTAAGCCTTTTACTGCTCGTAAAATTGGGATACCTGACTTAGCTAAGGAATACATTTGCCGAGAAAAAATGACCAAATCATCGAGTGTGATGTTGGGTGTGAAAAATGAAATCTGGTTTAATTCATTCGCCTTGTCCTGGCTAGTTTCGGTTATTTTTATTGGGGTAAAGCTACGTCCGGATAATATTTGTGCTACAGACGAAGCATCAGCCGCTTCTAAAACGCCAGTTGCAAGTTCACCAGTAGATTTTCTAGCTGTGTAGCTAAATTGTGCCACCGTCGCCTCCCGGTGTTTGGTTGGTGGGTTCTAACTCAAAGGAAAAGCCAGATTTCTCAGGTGTTTCATTGCTAAGTGGTTGATTGGCAATTTGTTCTTCAACTACTTGTGCTAATTCCTGCTCAATGGATTCGTTGCTATCTAATTGATTTACTGACCTTTCATCTGCCACCATTTCTATCAATTTCAGCACTTCGTCTACAGTAGTGATACCCATTTTAGCGTACATCAGCGCCACTTTAGCTAGTGGCACAAATCCAGGACTTTTCTGCGCCGCCTGAGAGAAGGTGCCGGTATCATTTAGCTTCAATGCATTCATCATACTTTCGGTCATTTCAAGCAGTTCAAATACACCTATCCGCCCTTTATAACCGGTTTTGTTACAGGTTTGACAACCTTTACCGCGCTTAAATTTGATGGCTTGTAAATTATTATCCAGACTATTCAACCACAATAATTCTTCGGAATTAAGTTGATAGGCTTCGCTGCAATTGTCACAAATCTTGCGTACTAATCTTTGTGCTACTACAGCACGTAACGAACTGGCTACTAAATACCCCGGAGCGCCCATGTCTAATAACCTTACTGCGCTACTGATAGCGTTGTTAGTATGTAAGGTAGAAAGAACTAAGTGACCGGTTAATGCACCGCGTAAACCAATTTCGGCGGTTTCTTGGTCGCGCATTTCGCCGACCATTATAATGTCGGGATCCTGACGTAACGTGGTGCGCAACACATTTGAAAAATTAAGCCCAATCTTATTATTGGTTTGTACTTGATTGATTCTGGGTAGCCTATATTCTACAGGGTCTTCTACGGTAATAATTTTTGAGGCGGCTTTATTTAGCTCACTCAATGCACCATATAAAGTGGTGGTTTTGCCAGAGCCCGTGGGACCTGTGACTAAAATCATACCATGGGGACGGTGTAATAAACTTCTAAAACGAGTTAATAAATTATTCGGCATACCCGTTTGATCTAAAGTCAACAAACCAGCCGACTGATCGAGTAAACGCATCACCACTGATTCGCCTGCTTGGATCGGCATAGTCGATACCCGTACATCGATAGCATGGCCTTTGATACGTACACTGGTTCGTCCATCTTGTGGCAGGCGTTTCTCAGATATATCTAGTCCCGACATTAGTTTGAGCCTAAGTACTAATGCTGAGGCGATGTTTTTTTCTTGAATGACGTTTTCTTGTAACACACCGTCTACACGCATCCGAATGCGCAACGATGCCTCGTCAGGTTCAATATGGATATCTGAAGCTTTAGCCTGTACGGCATCTTCAAATATAGATTGTAACAATCTGGCAACGACAGTGTCTTGTTCGTCACCTACGCCAGTGTCAAAGTCGAATTCGGCTTCATCTTGATACTCTTCAGCCAATTCTTGTGCAAAAGAAGCTATTTCTTCGGTTCGGCGATAGAAATCATCATAGGCTTGAATCAGCTGTGTATCACTAACAACAGCCACATCTATGGGTTTGGGTAATAATCCCGACAATACGTCAATAGCCGCCAAATCAGCTGGATCGCTCATTGCCACGAGTAATCTGTCGCCTTTATCTTCAAGCACCAAGGCTCGGTGTCTGCGAGCTTGTACTTCAGGCAACATGTTAACCGCGCTTAGCGATACGTTATGTTGGCTGATGTCTACTAAAGGTACATTTAAGTGTTGCGACAAAAATGACAGCAGTTGGTTTTCAGTCACAAAACCCAGCTCAATCAACATAAAGCCTAATTTGCGGCCTGACTCTTTTTGCGCAGATAGGGTTTGCATCAACTGATCTTCGTTGATGATACCTTGCTGAACAAGTAAGTCGCCTAAACGAATTTTGGCTTTAGGTTTCATTTTGCTCCTGCTAATACTGAAATTCGTTGTTGAATAAAATCGTTCACCGACTCACCCAATTGATCAAGTGTGCTGGCTTTACTATAGGCCTGCACAGCCATATTAATATTACCTAATTGATCTTCTGCTATTGCTAAGCCTAACCACCATTTAGCATTAGTTGATTCGAGCGTAGACAACGTTTGATAATCGGACTTGGCCAATTTTGGGTGTTTTAGTTGTTGTGCTAATGCCGCACGATAAGCTAAATATTCAGCTTGATTATCTAAGTCGGGATTATTTTCAGCCAAAATATCCAAGGCTTGAGAAGGCTCTTTTTGAATGACGTACAAGCGCGCCAACATCAATCTCAAATCACTTTGAGTAGGGTGAAGCTCAATGCCTTGCACCAGTAGTAATTTAGATTGTGCGTAATGACCTTGAGCAAAAAGTAATGATGCTAGTTTTTTTCTAGCCTTAATATTATTTGGCTCGTTTTCCAATAGCTCGTTCAATAAACGCTGTGCCAAATCGAAATCATCATTATTGAGGCTCTCAGCAATTCGCTGCTTTAAACTGCTGGTGTTATTTGCTTGGCTGCTGCCAGTCATGCTAAAGCTTGATGTTGGTTCAGACGCCCGTTGGAGGTTGAACTTGGTGTTGTCTAGCGTCTCTAATTGTTGATCATTAGTGTCAATCGGTAATGGGGCAAGCTTAGTTATGATTGTTGTAGGTTCTGGTGGCAGTATTTTCTGCTTAGCCAGCATATGATTTGTTGAGACTACATCTGTTTCAGTCTCCCTCAATTCAATGTTAGCGTCTAAGGGTAAAACCGAGGCTGTTTCTAATTGTTTTTTGTCAGTGGCAACAGACATTTTTTGAACGACTACAAGCGGTTCAGCTGCAGTAGGTTCTTTATTTGTACTACCGCCAAACAATGGACTTTCATTTTTTAGGGCAAAAATGATGGCTGCAACAGCTAGCACGAGCAACACTAAAACCAATAGTTTTGATTGCTTTTTTTGCGGTGCTTGATAATCCGCATTTATTTCATCAGTTTGAGATTGACGGGCTTCTAAATCTTGTAGCATTTTATTCACTACACTCATACGGTGAACCCCAACCAAGCAAAATAAGCCAAACAAAAGGCTAACATCACAACTAAAACGCTGACAGATGAAATAAACAAAGCACTACTAGGTTGGTTGGCAGCTTCGGTGTCTTTTATGGCCAGTTTTACATGTAGTCGACTGATTTTTTGCAAGCCTTCGCCATAGGCTAACATCAAGGCTTTATGACATAGCACATTGACAATTCTGGGTGTTCCTTTGCTAGCCTTAAAAAGCAAAGTACAACATTTTCGGTCAAACAAATCGCCTCCACGATAATCTGCGACATTCATTCGATGTTTCACGTATTGAAAAACCTGATCGACATCCATTAATTGTAAAGTGTAGGAAAATGTCACCCGTTGTTTTAATTGCCTTAATTCTGGCAATGACAACTTATCGTTCAATTCTGGCTGACCAAATAATACAACCTGCAATAATTTACGTGACTCTGTTTCAAGATTGGTAATTAATCTGAGGGCTTCAATACTTTCTACTGGTAGCGCCTGAGCTTCATCAATAATCAGCACTACACCTTTGTTTTCTTGATGTAAGTGAATAAGGCGTTGTTGAATGCGCTGGGTAAACTCTTGCTGGTCTGCCTTGTCGGTTAATACCACGTTCAACTCACTCGCCACTGCTCGGCGCAGTTCAGTCGGAGTAAGATAAGGATTTGGAATATAAGCGGCGACAAAGTGCTTGGGTAATTCGTTTAATAACTTGCGACAAATCAGCGTTTTGCCTGTGCCGACTTCGCCTGTGACTTTAATAAAACCCTCGCCAGTTTTAAGCGCAGTCAATAATACCTGGATCGCCTCTTTATGACTGGGTAAGCCAAAAAAATAACTGGTGTTAGGTGTTAAGGTAAATGGTAGTTCTTTAATCCCATAGTGGTATAGATACATGATTAATCCACGTGCAGCCAATCGGCCATTTGATCTCTGCTACGTCTTAACTCCTGTTTCCAGGTGTTTTTATCCACTACAGTTGGCTTGATTAAAATGACTAATTCCTTTTTTATTTCACTGTTTTGTTTGTTTTTAAACAGGTTGCCTAAAATCGGAATATCACCCAATAGAGGTGTTTTGGATTCGGACTCTGAAATAATTGACTGCATTAATCCGCCAATCACCACTATTTCACCAGATTTTGCTCGAATCACGGTATCTGATTCACGGATATTACTTTGAGCAAGAGGCAATACAAATTGTTCTTGATTTAAGGTTACGATTTTTTCTTGCTCTTGGGTTTCAATCACTGAAGGATGCACATGTAATAAAACCATACCATCTTCATCTATTTGTGGGGTGACGTCTAACGCTATTCCGGAAAAGAAAGGGGTTAATTCAATATTCGGCACTACAGAAGTAGTACTGCTAGATATAGTGCTTTGGCTAGACACATCGGTAACAAAATACTCATCGTCTCCCACTTTAATCACCGCTTTTTGATTATTGATTGCAGTTACCCTTGGGCTAGACAACACCTGCACATTACCTTGGGTAGACAAAAGTGATAAAACCCCAGAAAAGTCTTTGTTAATAAACGATAAGCTGGTCACATTGCCTAAAGCGGCACTAATACTATTACCAATATTGCCTGCAGTATTAGAAAATTGAAAATCAGTGGATCCACTATTCGCTAAGATTTGGCCCCAATTAATACCCTGTTGATAACCATCATCTAGCGCCACTTCAATAATTCTGGCTTCGAGAATAACTTGTCTTTGAATGATTTCTTCAGATACATCTAAAAAGGCCTTCACGGCTCTAATTTCTTTGGGCATTGCTCGAACGGTAACTAACCCCGCTTGAGGTGTGACCATCACACTTTTACCTTCTCCTTGACCTATCATTGACTCTAACGTTGCCAAAAGTTCGGCCCAAAAATCTGTTTCAGTGCGAGTTGAAATACTAGTGCCGTTACTATTATTGCCTGAACCAAAGGTGTTATTATTGCCCGAGTTACTTGAGTTGCCACTAAAGCCGTTTTGTGAGTTGTTTCCACTGCTATTGTTACCGGATTCTTGCGAAACACCACCCGAAGTAATACTGGTTTGCGTTGAACCATCTCGTGTCATTAATAGGTAATTAATAGCGAAGGTTTCAGTTCGCATACCCGAAGGATAAATACGATAGATATTTTTCTTACGTTCAATTTCATAACCGTATAGTTCAGCAACCAAATCAAATACATCTGTCAGAGCTACCTGTTTTAAATCTAATGATATTTCACCAGTAACCTCTGGATGAATCGCTACACTATAAGGTGTGCCTTTGACTATACTGCTGAAAAATGCAGACGCCTCTACTTTCTGTGCATTAATATCATACTTAGATTCACCAAAGAGTTGGTTTAAGGTATCGCTTGGACCAGGCAATAGAGCTTGGTTTATTTCGTCAGGAACAGTTAATAGTGGCTTACCAGACAAGGTTTGACTGTGTTGTTTGTCTTGGTTTTCATATGCGGCAATAGCCGAGTCTAAAGAATGAGCCACAGCTGTGGTTTTCTGCTGACTTTGGCAAGAGCATATAGTTAAGATTATGCTCAGAAGTAGTAATTTCTTAAAAACCATTATTTGCATCTTTTTTTATGTTGTTGTTATTGACATAGAGCATCTGTTTACCATCTGAACCAACCAACTCTACGTGATTTTGACTGATCAGAACTACTTTGTAACCAAGCACTTGCTGCCCTTCTGCAAAACTTCTTCCATTTATAATAGCTTGTTTATAATCTTTGTTATGAATGATTGCTGTTAATTTTAGCGCCATTTCCGAGAGCATTTGGGGATTTTGAGCAGAATCTAGCATCGATTTGTTCGGATTGGGTTGAGTTGGATCCCTTAATACGTCTGCTTGTACGTTTGTTATGCCAAAACAGATTAATAATAACCATTTCATTTGCCCTTAAACCCCTATAAAAGCTTTGTTTGTACTGAGCGTGTATATTTCTAACTCAACATTTGCAGTTGGGTAGTCGTCGACTAAGTAGTCAAATTTTTTCCAATAAAATTGCCAGGGCAAAGATTCAAGTTTTTCAAGGTATCGTTGAATATCAAAATAGGTACCTTGAAATACTAGTGTCACGCCGTGTCGATAGAGGCCAGCTTGTGGTTCATCTTTCTCTTCGGCTTGACCAAATAAGATTGGAATAGGCGCAATAGATTGTAATTCAATTAGTTTTAATCCTTTACTGCCAGCTAACACACTCTCCAACATATTCGCCATTTCATTTGCTGGTACTAAGTTGTTAGTTTGTGCCTCTAATTGCTGAGCAATGCTTTGGATTTGGCCTTGCAAAACTTTGATTCTCTCATGTACTGGATCGTTTGGGTCAGTATTGAGTTTATCGGTCAAGGTATTCACTTGGCCTTCTAGAGAAGTCATCTCATTCATGCTGCTTAAATTGTTTTGCTGTAACTTTTCCGAATTTTTAAAGTGAGGCTCTAGCAAAAAGGTATACATCATTAATATCAGTACAACTAAGCCACAAATGAGAATTAAAAGCTGTTCTCGTAAGCTAATTTTAAGAAATTTAATCGATAGTTTTTTATACTCTTGCTCTAAAGTGCTACTCATTATTAGCGCCTTTTTCAACTGTTAGTTCTTTTCCAGTTGAAATAACAAAATTGAGTTGTTGTTCAGCATCTCTATAGAGTCGAGTGTCGGCAAACTCTTGACCACTAAAAAAGTCAGTTTGGCCCAATGAATTTAGCCACTTGGGTATTAGGGTTGAATCTGATGCAGCACCCTCCATGACGACATTTTTACCATTCAAATTTATATGAGTTAGCCACAGTCCCGTTTGATTATGACTGGCGAGATCTATCATTAGATTTGAAAAACCGTTTGATTTTAACCCCTCCTGACCGGCCAATTCATTTAACACGCGCTTTTTAAGGCTAATAAGCCTTTGGTTTATTTCCACTTGTTTGAGTAATTTCGGATCTACTTTCAAGTTGTCTACAGTATTTTGCAATTCTTCAACCAACATTTTTTGCTGTTGTTTGTTTTGTTCTATTTTGGCGATTTCCGATTTTAAATTTTGTTGTTTAGACGACTCCCAAAAGTATAGTACGCCCCCACAAAATAACGTAAACATCCAAACACCAAGTACAATAGACAGGCTCAGCAGGCGTAATTTCGGATGAAACTCTGGATGATAAAGGTTAACTCTATTTTTCATCAGGCAATCAAACTCGCATTATCAATTGCAGCGCCCAAGCTAGCAAAACTATTGGATTTTATGGGCATATCAGCGTTCGCTGTTACATCAGGTATGAAGTTTTCCACTGAGATAAAAATCACTTGTTTGATCATGTCGGCCAGAACATTTTGATGAATAGTATCCAAAGAAATATAGACTTTTTTGACTGGTGCTTGTCGTAATTGGCTTTCGAAATAATCCATAGAACGTTGAATTTCTAAGCTTAAATTATCCACCACGCCTATCTTCAGTTCTTCTTCAGAAAAGCTCCCTAAGTTTTCATATCCTCGTAAACGTCTTGAAAAAAATAATTGATTGTTCTTAAGAATGTTT